>ERZ791796.243-NODE-243-length-70867-cov-6.769234_pt1 | contig 70867 bp, 53 predicted proteins | sample MGYA00510311_ERZ791796 | MGnify/ENA primary metagenome ERZ791796 (study PRJEB30046, sample SAMN00792042) | human gut metagenome | study: EMG produced TPA metagenomics assembly of the A metagenome-wide association study of gut microbiota in type 2...
TATCTCTGGCTTCGGCTATTGCCGCAGAGATCTTCGGGCGTTCCACTGTTTCCAGCTCTTTAAGTTCCGCCATTAGTTTTTTGTAACCTTCTTCTGACATATAAGCCATGATGTTTTCCTCCTTTAATTGTTTTTTATGGTCATATAAACAAAAAAGAATTCCAACATGAGTCATGTTGGAACCCTCTTTTTCATTATTTCTTTGCAAAGATAGCCTTTTAAGTGATACGTGTCAAGTTAAAAAAGCTGCTATGTAACATATTTAAATGAAATATGCTAATTTATAACAACTTTAGAGCAATGATTTGACGGCAGCTTCCAAATCTTTGATATCTTCGCCGCGAAGTTTCAGTTCGTTGTTGCGATTAATCAGGAAGATGGACGGTACTTGGCGTACATTATATACAGCTACATTCGTAGAATATACTCCGTTGCCATCGCGTACGCATACCCACGGAAGGTTGGCGGCCGATGTTTTCCAATAGTGCTCGTCCGCGTCGAGAGATACCTGGTAAATTTCCAGACCTTGCGAAGCGTATGTATTATATAGTTCGCGAAGCATCAGGTTGTGGGGAGCACCTGCCGGCGACTGGAACACGGAGAAGTCAAGTAATACGACTTTACCTTTCAAATCGGTCAGCTTACGTACATTTCCTTTTACGTCACGCAATGCGATATCTATAATTCCTGTTTCTACAATTTTGTCTTGCGGAATCTCCAAAGCTTTCGCTTGCGGCTGGCGTGTATTCTTCATACCTTTGATAACAATGTTATAAAGATTCTTGGAGCGTACGGCATTGGGGAATGTGTTGTTGAGGCTCGTCGCTACGGCTGCAAAACATTTCACGTCATCTTTATTATTCAACGGATCGAATATCAGATAATTGTTCAGCTTCTGGAACAGTGCGAAATAGGCGGCTGCCGTGTTGGGAGCTGCGAAGATATAGTTCACTTTCACGTCCTCTTTATATTTACCGAGCAATGTTGCCAGACTGTCCTCAAAGACATCGTGTCCTATCTTGTTGCCGCGCAGTGCAGCCAACAGGTCATCCACATTTTTCTGGAGACGGATTTGTTTCAGCGTCAGTTCTTTTATCTTGTTGCTGTTTTCCGAACCTTCTACGGTATAATCGGTGGAGAAGTCCACATACGGAGCTTTGATCTGAACCGTTTCGATAGAGTCTACAGAAAAGTTGATTACTTTGTCGTCTATCCGCAGACGGTAAAATTCGGGAGACTCGGGACGAGCTTGTTTAAAGCTGAATGTACCTTCACCTTTCAGTTTCACTGAATCGAGCGGAACAATACCTTCCAGACCGGAAGCTTCCAGATAAAGCATTTTGCCGTCGGCTCCTGATACATCCCCGTTCACCTGGAATTTAGGACCGGTACTACAAGCTGTAATAGTAAGTGCGGCAAGTGCTGCAAAAGTTATCTTTTTCATATAGCGTGTGTTATTTACGAGTTGCAAATATACTTCTTTTCGAGATTAGTCAAAGCATTTTGTTGTGTTCTTCTCCTAATTTTGAAAAAAAATCGGTTTGCAACTAACTTTTTACCTCATTTCCACCTGATTACCACGATAAATGTATATCTTTGCAGGAATTTTGAAAGAAAAAGTATAGATAAAACAATTTTTATGATTAACCCAATTGTTAAGACGATCGAGTTGGCGGATGGAAGAACCATTACACTCGAAACGGGAAAGTTGGCAAAACAGGCAGACGGTTCTGTAATGCTACGCATGGGCAACACCATGTTATTAGCTACTGTTTGTGCCGCTAAAGATGCAGTTCCCGGAACAGATTTCATGCCTTTACAGGTAGAGTACAAAGAAAAATTTGCGGCATTCGGCCGTTTCCCGGGTGGTTTCACCAAGCGAGAAGGTAGAGCTTCTGACTATGAGATTCTGACATGCCGTCTCGTTGACCGTGCTCTCCGTCCTTTATTCCCTGATAATTATCATGCAGAGGTATATGTGAACATCATCCTCTTCTCGGCTGATGGTGTAGATATGCCGGATGCGTTGGCAGGACTTGCAGCTTCTGCAGCACTTGCCGTTTCCGATATTCCGTTCAACGGACCTATCTCTGAAGTACGTGTAGCACGTATCGATGGTCAGTTCGTTATCAACCCGACTTTTGAACAACTCGAAAAAGCAGATATGGACCTTATGGTTGCCGCTACTTATGAGAACATCATGATGGTGGAAGGCGAAATGCAGGAAGTGTCTGAGGCTGAATTGCTGGAAGCCATGAAAGTGGCTCACGAAGCCATCAAGATTCATTGCAAGGCTCAGATGGAGTTGACAGAAGCGGTAGGTAAGACGGTAAAACGTGAATATTGCCACGAAGTGAACGACGAAGAATTGCGTAAGGCAGTTCGTGAGGCTTGTTATGACAAGGCTTACGCCGTAGCAGCTTCAGGAAATAACAATAAGCACGAGCGTTTTGACGCTTTCGAAGCTATCCGTGAAGAGTTCAAGGCTCAGTTCTCTGAAGAAGAGTTGGAAGAAAAAGGACCTCTGATCGACCGTTACTATCATGATGTGGAAAAAGAAGCAATGCGCCGTTCCATCCTTGACGAAGGCAAGCGTTTGGATGGCCGTAAGACTACTGAAATCCGCCCGATCTGGTGTGAGGTTGGTCCGTTGCCCGGTCCTCACGGATCCGCTATCTTTACTCGTGGCGAGACTCAGTCATTGACTTCTGTTACGCTGGGTACTAAGATGGACGAAAAGATTATCGACGATGTTCTGGAACACGGAAAAGAACGTTTCCTGTTGCATTATAACTTCCCTCCTTTCTCTACAGGTGAAGCAAAAGCACAGCGTGGTGTAGGCCGTCGCGAGATCGGTCACGGTCACCTGGCTTGGCGTGCTTTGAAAGGACAGATTCCTGCTGACTATCCGTACGTAGTACGTGTAGTTTCCGATATCCTCGAATCTAACGGTTCTTCTTCTATGGCAACCGTATGTGCCGGTACATTGGCATTGATGGATGCAGGTGTGAAGATCAAGAAGCCGGTATCAGGTATCGCTATGGGACTGATTAAGAATCCGGGTGAAGAAAAATATGCCGTATTGTCCGATATACTCGGTGACGAGGATCATCTCGGAGATATGGACTTCAAAGTGACCGGAACAAAGGATGGTATCACTGCTACTCAGATGGATATCAAGGTAGACGGTCTGTCATACGAAATTTTGGAACGTGCTTTGAATCAGGCAAAAGAAGGCCGTATGCACATCCTGAACAAGATTACCGAAACAATTGCCGAGCCGCGTGCTGAACTGAAAGAACACGCTCCGCGTATCGAGACAATGACGATTCCTAAAGAATTTATCGGTGCAGTGATCGGTCCTGGCGGTAAGATTATTCAAGGTATGCAGGAAGAGACAGGTGCTGTGATTACTATCGAGGAAATTGATGGTATGGGACGTATCGAGGTTTCAGGAACAAATAAGAAATGTATTGATGATGCAATGCGCATGATCAAAGCGATTGTTGCTGTTCCCGAAGTAGGCGAAGTGTATAAAGGTAAAGTTCGTTCTATCATGCCTTATGGTGCGTTTATCGAATTCTTGCCGGGCAAAGACGGTTTGCTGCACATCTCCGAAATTGATTGGAAACGTCTTGAGACTGTAGAAGAAGCCGGAATTAAGGAAGGTGATGAGATTGACGTGAAGTTGATCGATATCGATCCGAAAACCGGTAAATTCAAACTTTCTAGAAAAGTTTTGTTGCCAAGACCGGAAAAGAAGTAAAGAGCGAATAGCTTTATAATAGTAAGGATAGTCCGAAAACTTAGTTTTCGGGCTATTTTTTTATACGATGAATAGGGAATAAGGAGAGAGAATCGGGCTAAAAAAGAGAATCGGAAAGTACCCCCATACTTCCCGATTCGAAACAGTCAAAAATCGACCTTAATCAATTTATTAACTTAACACGTTGCAAATATATGAGATTTTTTTCTTAGAAAGGACTTTTTACGCAAAAAAGTTTAGACTGCGAGGATAATATGCTTTTCCGTTTGTTGTTGCTTGGGATGTTTATCGGCTGTTATAAAGGAGTGATTTTACTTGGTTTTTAATGTCGCTTTTCTTGTTTTTCTTATATTAATTTCGTATCTTAAGAAATTTTGTTTTTGCCTGTTTGGGTGGTCACTTTGCAAAGTGATATTCGTCATTCTATAAAGTGCCATTTGTCTTCTTATAAGGGGACATTGGTCACCTTGTAAGGTGACGACTACCTGCGTGCATAAAAAGGTACTGTTTTGTGCGCGTCAATTCCTTATTCTCTGCGTGGAGCAACCTTACTTATATACTTGTATCGGCAATTCTCCCCGTAATGCACCGAGCGCGTTGAGGGCTAATGCTTCCAATTCATCTTCTCCGGGATACACATATACGGGAGCAATGAATGATATGCGTTCTTTCAATCGGCTGATTACATAATCGGAATGCGCGATACCGCCTGTCAGTAGAATGGCGTCCGCCTTTCCGTAGAGCACGGTAGCGGCAGCCCCTATCTCTTTGGCGATATTGTAAATCATGGCATCCAATATCAGTTTGGCGTGATGGTCGCCTGCTTCAATGGAACGTATGACGGTGGGGATGTCGGTTGTTCCCAGATGGGCAGCCAGTCCGGCACGTCCGGAAATACGTTTTTTAAGTTCGTCGTTCGTGAACCGGCCGCTGTGGCACAAGTCAATCAACTGCCCGGCAGGCAGTGTACCGGCACGTTCGGGGGAGAAAGGACCGGAGCCGTCCAATGCATTGTTGGCGTCTATCGCTCTTCCGTGCCGATGGACGGCTACGGAAATCCCTCCACCTAAATGGCAGACAATCAGATCTAAATCTTCATACTTTGTGCGCTGTTCTTTGGCGAAGCGTCGGGCGATGGCCCGTTGGTTTAATGCGTGCCAGATAGTGATTTTCGGCATGAGTGGAGAGCCTGTGATGCGTGCAACGTCTTCCAGCTCGTCAACAACGCCCGGATCTGCGATGAAAGCCCGGCAACCGGGAAGCAAAAGGCTGAGTTCGGAAGCTATGAGACAACCCAAGTTACAAGCGTGATTGCGCATGGCATGGATGATGTCGTCCAACATGACATCGTTTACCTCATACACTCCACCGGGAATCGGTTTCAACAGTCCTCCCCGTCCGATGATCGCATCAAAGTCGAAAGGTATCTTTTCGGACTCCAGCGCTTTCAGTACCAGGTTCTTGCGGAACTCAAACTGATCGATAATACGTGGAAATGCGGCTAACTCTTCTGTCGTATGTTTTATGTTGCGGATTAGCAATGGCATTTCATTCTCATAAACAGCTATTTTGGTGGACGTGGAGCCGGGGTTGATAACTAGAATCTTCATGGATCGTGAGGCTTAAGTGTGATTTAGATGGATGAACTTGCAACTTGAGTGCCCTGTTTCCTGCATTCGCAGTCTCCCGACACTTGCAGGCACGCCATAGCGATACTGTAATATTTGGACAATCCGGAGTCACTGCGCGAAGGAAGAACCACCGGGCAGATAGGCCCTTGCAACAATCCCGCCATCTCTGCTTTGGCGAAGAGGGAAACGGACTTGTAAAAAGCATTCCCCGATTCGATATTCGGGAAAATCAGTACATCTGCCTGTCCGTTGATGGGGGAGACGATTCCTTTGATATCCCCGCTTGCCTGTTCGCAGGAAGTACGCACGTCCAATGGTCCGTCAATAATTACATTGCCGAATTCGCCGGCTTCGGCAAGCTCTACGATATTCACATAATCCAATGAATGAGGGAATTTGGCACTGACCTTTTCGGTGCAGTGTATTAATGAGATGCGCGGTTGTTCGATCCCGAAATGACGGCAGGTGCAGATGGCATACCAGATCATTTCAATGCGTTGCTGCAATGTAGGACGCGGAATGACGGCTGCATCCGAGAAGAAAAGCAGCTTATCGTACGTCGGTATCTCCATGACGGCAAGATGAGTCAGGATTTTTCCTTTAGGGAGCAAGCCTTTCTCCTTGTCGAGGATGGCGTGCAACAGATTGTCCGTATTGATAATCCCTTTCATCAGGATATCGGCTCCCCCTTCGCGGACGATACGCACCGCTTCACGCGCCGCTTCGTCGGGGTCCTCTATATGAAGGGTTTTCACATATTCGGGATATTGCTTGAGTGTGGGATATTTCTCCAGAATGGCTGAATCTCCGATCATGAGAAACTCCGCAATGCCCTCTTCCAAAGCGCGGGAAATGGCGTATTCCGTGTTGGGGTCGTTGGCACAGACTACGGCGATACGTTTTCTGCGGTTCAGTACTTTAAGATGGGCTGTCAGTTGAGCGAAATTTCGAATAGGTTCCATAACGTTAGATTTTTAGCAAATATCTGAAAAATCATTGAAAAAATAACGATTCCAAACCGAAAAGTTGCGCTTGTGATGTAACATTTTGCTATATTTTGTTTGTTTTGTCGGGTAGATGCGCTTAGAATCGTTTTTTCGTGTATTTTTGCATGAGTAAATCTACCGAATCATAAATAGATTATTAAGTATGGATATTCAATTTCCTCCCTTTTTGCAGAAAGGCGATAAAGTGGTCATCGTATCACCTTCCAGTAAGATAGACAAGCTGTTCTTGAAAGGTGCGAAGAAACGGTTGGAGTTATGGGGCTTGAAGGTCGCTATGGGAAAGCATGCCGGTGGCTCTTCCGGTCGGTTTGCCGGAACAGTCAAACAACGCTTGGATGATTTGCAGGATGCAATGGACGATCCGAAAGTAAAAGCCATCCTTTGCAGTCGGGGCGGGTATGGAGCGGTTCATCTGATTGACAAACTTGATTTTACCGCTTTCCGCGAACATCCGAAATGGCTGCTTGGTTTCAGTGATATTACCGCTCTGCATAACCTGTTCCAGAAAAACGGTTATGCTTCGTTGCATTCATTGATGGCGCGCCATCTTACGGTGGAGCCGGAGGATGATCCGTGTTCGCTTTATTTGAAGGATATATTGTCGGGCAATCTTCCTGTTTATACTTGTGAGAAGCATAAGTTGAACAGGCAGGGCAGTGCGGAAGGAATTTTGCGGGGCGGAAATATGGCGGTGGCTTATGGCTTGCGCGGTACTCCATACGATATTCCGGCAGCGGGAACAGTGCTTTTTATAGAAGATGTGAGCGAACGTCCTCATGCTATTGAGCGTATGATGTATAACTTGAAATTGGGTGGTGTGCTCGAAAAATTGTCCGGGCTCATCGTCGGACAGTTTACCGAATATGAAGAAGACCGTTCGCTGGGAAAGGAACTGTATGCGGCTTTGGCGGATTTGGTGAAAGAGTATGATTATCCCGTTTGTTTTAATTTTCCGGTGGGACATGTCGCGCACAATCTGCCGCTTATCAACGGAGCCAGAGTGGAGTTCACCGTTGGAAAGAAAAATGTGGAATTAAAGTTTATATGTTAATAATCTATTCCATCCGGGTGATACTCTGATGAAAATAACTAATTTTGAGACTTTAATAGATAAGAGGATAATGAAAAAGAAACTTATGATGTTACTGACGACTGCTTTTCTGCTACTGTCTGCATTTTCGTGCGGAGGAGGCAACAAGGCGAATACAACTAATGAACAAAGCGAAAAGATAGTGGTGAATGTACCTCAGTTTGATGCGGACAGTGCTTATTTGTACGTAAAGAATCAAGTGGACTTCGGACCTCGTGTCCCCAACACAAAGGGACATATAGCCTGTGGAAACTATCTGGCGCAGCAATTGAAAGAGTTTGGCGCACAGGTGACCGATCAGTATGCCGACTTGATAGCTTATGACGGTACTTTGCTGAAGGCTAGAAACATCATTGGCTCCTATAAACCGGAAAGTAAGAAAAGAATCGCTTTGTTCGCACATTGGGACACACGCCCATGGGCCGACAATGATCCTGACAAAAAGAATCATAAAACACCTATTCTCGGTGCTAATGACGGAGCAAGCGGGGTGGGAGTTTTGCTGGAGATTGCCCGTCTGGTTCATCAACAGCAACCGGAGCTTGGAATCGACATCATCTTTCTTGATGCGGAAGATTATGGAGCGCACGATCAGGATAACGAAGAGTCGTGGTGTCTGGGAGCACAGTATTGGGCGCGCAATCCTCATGTTCAAGGATACAATGCCCGTTTCGGAATTCTGCTTGATATGGTAGGAGGTAAGAATACGGTCTTTCTGAAAGAATCCTATTCCGAGAAGTTTGCGCCGGACGTTAATAAGAAGGTCTGGAAAGCTGCCCGGAAGCTGGGATACGGCAATCTGTTTATCAATGAAGATGGAGGAGGGGTGACGGACGATCATTTGTTCATTAACCGGTTGGCGCGTATCAAGACGATTGATATCATTGCTTCTGATCCGGAAGGTGGATTTACTCCTACCTGGCATACCCTCACGGATAATATGGATCACATTGATAAGAATACATTGAAAGCAGTCGGTCAGACTGTATTGGAGGTAATCTATAACGAGAAATAAAATAAATAGTATGTCAATTAATGAATTACAAGACGAAGTGATTGCAGAGTTCAGTGACTTCGATGATTGGATGGACCGCTACCAGCTACTTATTGATTTGGGAAATGAGCAGGAACCGCTGGATGAAAAATATAAAACAGAACAGAATCTGATTGAAGGTTGTCAGAGCCGGGTATGGCTTCAGGCGGACGATGTAGACGGTAAGATTGTATTTAAGGCGGAAAGTGACGCTTTGATTGTTAAAGGAATTATAGCTTTGCTGATCAAGGTATTGTCGGATCATACTCCTGATGAAATCTTGAATGCCGATCTTTATTTTATAGATAAAATCGGGTTGAAGGAACATTTGTCACCTACCCGTAGCAACGGTTTGCTGTCGATGGTAAAACAAATACGGATGTATGCGTTGGCATTCAAAGCCAAAGAGGGGAAGTAGTTAAAAGTAAAACAGATGGGCAGTTCTCGCTCTACCTATTGATAGGTATAATCCTTAAAATAGTTTAATTATTGTAGGCGTTATTTGTCTTTATTAGCTTTTCTTTGTTCTTTTATGCCATATAGTTAAAAGACAAAATGTATGAACTACTATTTAAAGAGACGGATACTGTTTTTAGCTTTTCTCTCATTTTGTGTCATTTTGCAAGCGCAAAGAGATGAAAAACGAATTTCTGGTCATGTGCGCGATGCGCAGGATCTTCCGTTAGCGGGAGTTAATATTAAGGTAAAAAATACGCCTTATGGAGCTATCTCCAATGAAAAGGGGGAGTATGTGTTGAAGGGACAGTGGGAGTCCGGTGTGAGTATTGAGTTTTCCTTTATCGGTATGAAGCGGAAAATAGTTACCTATAAAGGACAAACACGGCTGGATGTGACTTTGCTTGATGATGTGAATAATATGGATGAGGTTGTTGTCACAGCCAAAGCTAATATTAACGAGATTGATATTCGTGCCCGCTCCGGAGTGGTGCAAGAGGTGGATATGCGACGCATCAATAGTAAGCCGATGATCGATATGGGGCTGGCGCTGCAAGGTTCTGTTCCCGGATTGATTATCCAGAATACCGGAGAACTGGGGTCGACTCCTGAAATCCGTATTCGTGGAAACTCTTCTTTACGTAAAGGGAATACGACGAATGAACCGTTGTATATTATGGACGGTAAGGTCATCAGTCCGGAAACTTTCTATAATCTAAACCCGATGGACATCAAGGAAATAAAGGTGCTGAAGGATGCGGCTGCCTGTGCCTTGTATGGAATCAAGGCTGCCAACGGGGTATTGGAAATCACTTCCCAGCGAGGTGTCAGCGGGCAGACAATGGTTACTTATACGTTGGACATGGGAGTCACGACGCGTGGTCGTCGCGGCGTGTCTATGATGGACTCAGCGGAGAAACTGGAGCTGGAACGGTTGTTGCAGAATCCGGAGACTCCGGGATATCGTTACAGTGCTGATTACTACAATAAATACTATGCGGGCGATCCTAACCTGTCGCAATTGATTGCGTCGGGGGAACAGAAGTTGAACGAATTGAGGAATATCAATACAGATTGGTTCAAAGAGTTGATTCGTAACAATCTGTATCAGAAACATAATGTAAGCATTCGGGGCGGAAGCGAACAGACTACCTATTATATATCCGCCAATTATACCAAGCAAGGAGGACGTTTGCCGGGTAACGACAAGCAGCGTATGAGTTTGCGTATGAATTTGGATCAGAAACTGGGACATATCGGTTACGCTCTGCTAAGTGTGAACGGTGGATATGCGAAGACGAATACCCCGAACGGATCTACTTCCGATCCGACTCAGTTGGTTTATGAGTTGAATCCTTATGAAACGAAAGACGGTGGCGAACTGATTTCTTATCCGGGACGTACTTATAAGGACTTGATGAATCAGTTCAGCCAGGAGAGTGCGGCGAAAACTGCCGGAATCAGTGGTAGCCTGACCTTGAATCCCTTGCCCGGACTGGATATTGCCGCAGTGGCGGGATTGGACTTTCTGTTGGATGAAACGGAACAGTTTACCCCTTCTACTTCTTATTCGGAAATGACAAGTGGTATTCCGGAACTTAAACGGGGTATTTTCGCAAAATCAAAGAATACGACCACGAACATCTCTACTAACATTCGTGCGACTTATAATCATGTATTTGCCGGTAGGCATGACCTTACGTTGGGAGCTAATATGGACTACTACCTCACTCAGTTGGATAATGTGTCCATAACCGGTTATGGCGTGGGAACGATTAATTCGGCTGCTGCCATCAATCACTCCATTCAGGGAACCCGTCAGGCGGAAGTCGGCGCTCTGAAAGATAAAAACGCGCAGTTGGGATTGGGAGCTGTATTAGGTTATACCTTTGATAATATTTACGATTTCTATGCGACTTATAAAGCGGACGCGTCTTCTATCCTGCCTTCGGACAAGCGTTGGAATAGCGCTTGGGCAGTCGGTATCGGCTGGACTCCCAGCTATTACTCTTTCTTGGCAGACAATACTGTCCTGACCCGCTTGAATCTGAAAGCGTCTTACGGATATACAGCCAATCTGAATGGTGTTTCCGTTTCCTCTACGGTAGCTACTTTCGCCTATTCCAATAATGCGTATGAGGATCAGCGTGTTCTGGAGTTGATGGGACTTTATAATAAGGACTTGAAACCGGAACAGACGAAATCCATTGATGCGGGAGTCAGTATCGAGTTGTTTAATCGGGTGACTTTGGAGACAAGCTGGTACAATCGCCGCACGGAACAAGCGTTGCTTGATGTGCCTATTCCTTCTTCCACCGGTTATACCACATTGAAGCGCAATATCGGTATATTGGAAAACCGGGGAATTGAATTCGGACTGAAAGCGAAAGTCTTGGATACAAGAGATTGGATTTTGAATTTGAGATGGAATATGGCGTACAATCGTAACAAGGTAATTGACTTGTATTATGCAGACAAGATATATGCGTCTGAGGAGGCATTGATTCCGGATTATGAAGTGGGCAAGTCATACGATATGATCTATGGTCCTCAGTCTTTAGGCATTAATCCTTTGACCGGTTATCCGGTATTCCTGGTGAAAGATAATAAGGAGAAGCAGGCGAGTGAAACATTGACAGTGGATGATGTGGTAGCTTTGGGGCATTCTACACCACCGTATACCGGAAGCTTCGGCCTGTCTCTTTCTTACAAAGCCTTCGACTTGGATGTGGATTTCTATTATGTACACGGCGGCATTCATCAATTCAACTATTCGTATGTGCGTGATAAGGATAATGTGAACCGGAACGCTGTGGCAGGACAGACGGAAAGAATGTGGTTCAAAGCCGGTGATGAAGGGAAAGTATATCCTACTCCTTTTTATACTTCGGCTACTGCGGAAGAGAACCTTACTTTGTATCCCAACTCCTTGACTGTGGGAAAGAGTGATTACCTGAAACTCTCTATGGTTTCTCTGCGATATCGTGTAGACCAACGTTTCTTGCGGAAAACGATACCGTTCGTGAAGTATGCTACTTTTGCTTTTCAAGGTTCCAATCTGTTTACCTGGACTTCATACAAAGAGTCCGACCCGGAAAGCGGTACACTTGCAGGAAGTATGCAGCCTATTTATACATTCAATATGAATCTGACTTTTTAAAGGATAACGATTATGATAAAGAAACTCATTTATATATGTGCCGTCATGGTGGGGAGTCTGTCGGGATTGTCTTCTTGTTCATTGGACATTCCCCCTTCCGATCAGTATTCGGATCCGGATGCTATTGTGGATATTTCAACGGCACGTTCTCTTTTGTCCTCTGTTTATAGTTTGTACCCACATTACGAATATGAACTTTCTATTTTGGGCGATGATTTTTGCCCGACTTCCATTGTGGGAAAAGATATGAGCCTGAAGAACCTTTATGCTTGGCAGGACAATTCTATAACGACTCTTGCCGAAAGCTTGTGGGGAGAGTATTATAATACGATTGCCTCCTGCAACGCTTTATTGGAACGCGTGGATAATATAACGCTGGAGAATGCTTCGGAGGAGAAGGATAAAGCGGCTATCATTAGTGAGGCGAAAGCATTAAAGGCGCTTTGCTATTTCAATCTGTTGAGACTGTTTGCTCCTGCCTATGACAAGAATCCGCAAGCGGACGGGATTGTATTGAAGGATGAACTGGGACTTGCTTTTCCGAAACGTTCTTCCATCGAAACCTGTACGACTACTATCCGTACATTACTGACGGAAGTTGCTGCGGTTGAGAATAATCCGGATAAGAACGGCTGGCTGTCTCAGACTGCGGTTTATTATCTGTTGGCTGAGTTGGAACTGTATGCCGGACAGTATGGGCAAGCCGCAACTTATGCGGAGAAGGTGCTGGAAAAAGCGACGGATGATATGTTCACGGAGAATGGTTACGGAAGACTTTGGGAAACGGCTTCCTGCAAAGAACGTATATTCGCTTTTTATACATCGAAGAGTTTTTATGCAGGTATTCAGTTTGATGCGACGAACGGTGATTACTTTGCATTGAATCCCGCTATCACTTATGGAGACGATGATATACGTCAAACTTATAATGTATATCCTTTCGAGATGGATGGAGAGTCCCGAAATCTGATGGGGAAATATAATAAATGGAATAAGGAATCCAAAAGTATACAGTATATCAACGTGATGCGCTATGCCGGTGCTTACTTTATTGCTGCTGAGGCTTATAGTCGGCAGACCGGGCAAGAAGGCAAGGCGATTGAAAAGATGAATGAATATCTGGAGGCTTGCCAAGCTACTCCTATGGAGGATGATTTGACGGGAACCGATCTGATAGAGGCTATTCATAAAGAAAAACGAAAGGAATTTGCCGGTGAGGGCGTGCTTTACTTCGATTTGAAGCGTTCGCACTCGGGAGGTTTGTCCCGATTGTCGCAGTGGGGAGATAGAGAAGATACCAAAATAAAGGTGGATGATTATCGCTGGTGTTTTCCCATTCCTCGTTCGGAATATAAATATAATGAGAATATAACTCAGAATGAAGGATGGCCTTTGAATAGGTAAAATTGATTCAATAAAAAAGGAAGATTATGAGATATAACTATTATTATCTGTGTTTACACGTCCTTTTCTTGTTGGGATTAGTGACAAGTTGTAGTAACGATATTGATTATACTTACAAAGGAAGTAATTATATACAGATCAGTACGGCGGATGACCCTGCCATAGCGGAAAATGATGATCGTCCTGTTACTGTAGATGTGCTTTTGGCTACTGCTGTAGAAACAGACGCTACAATTCATTTTGAATTGTCGGGCAATGAGGATGGAGTTTTGAATATGGAGAACGATGGGAGTGTGCTGATTAAGGCTGGCGAAAAAAAAACGAGCTTTAAGGTAGCTTCCAATCATAAAGGATTAATAAAAGCTCAACGGTCAATGACTTTGAAGGTAAAGGATTATACTGATCCTCGTATGCAAGCTTGGAGAGATTTAAAACTGATTGTGAAGCCAAGTGTGGAATCACCTACTTTGACTGAAGAGCAACTTGAACTTATTAAAGGGTATAAAGAAAAATATGGTTTAGACTTGAATCAGTTTATTGGAGTGCTGAAATGTCATGTGGAAATACGTTATCCGGAAGGCGATATTGGAATATTCTATGATGAAGAAACCCGTTCTTTTGAAGGTAAGAGTGTGATTACGTTAAGTGATAATGCTACTGCTGAACGACCGATATTGAAGATGATTGATAATCCGATGGGACTGACCTCATTCTTATGGGAGATATTACGAAAAGAAACGATAGAGGAGGAAAGTTGGGCTACTAATGAACGGAATCAATGTATGTTGACTGCTATTGGGTTTGATCGTGATAAAGAAGAGTTTGAGGTGACACTTGATAATTTGGAATTATTATTGGAAGAACGCTCTATTTCATTTTTGGGAACAGTGTTGGATAATTATGATGAACCGATAACTTCAGTTCCTTTTAAGTATTCTTTTACAGCATGGAACCGTTGGAAGCAAAAAGCTGATAATGGTGAGAAAGTAGCTGTTCCGGATGGAGATGGGGATGGTGGAAACCCAATATATACAGAGTACAATGTATCTGATTTAATTGAAATGGGTATTACATTAGAACCTCGTATTTACTTGGTTACATCAACTGTTGATGAGGATATCTTTGAAAATGAACCTTCTGATTTTATTGAATCGAAGGGTTCTTTTAACGGGGAGACATTTACTTTCCAATTCCCATGGGATCATTATAATTCAGGTGGCTATACCCAAATCTATGTAACTTATACCTTAAATAAATAACAGACTTATAATTTATGCTACAACAAATTAAAACAAAAGCTATTCTAGTCTTAGCATTTCTTTTAGGAGGAATATCTGTAGATATGCTTGCGCAACAATCCGTTTCAGAGAAGAAGATCGGTTTACCTCCCAACACTGTTGAAGGTGTATTACCGAATGGTTTGCACTATCTGATTCTCCCGAACGGGACACCAGCTCATACGACGGAGTTTCGTCTGGTGATGCGTCTTGGCTCGGCACAGGAGACGGATAAGCAAAAGGGAGCTGCCCATTTCTTGGAACATATGTCTTTTGCCGGTAGCAAACACTTTCCCGGACGCGGCATGGTGGACTATTTGGAAAGTCTAGGAATGAAGTTTGGACGGGATATCAATGCTGTGACCGGCTATGACCGTACTATTTTCATGCTGACAGTGCCGATGGATAAAACTGATTCTGCCGTAAGTGATAAAGTTCTGTTGATACTGAAAGATTGGTTGGACGGACTCTCCTTTGAGGAAGAACGGACGAAGAAAGAACGTGGAGTGATTTTGGAAGAGTTGCGCGGCTATGACATAGGAGATGACTTTTATAGCTTGAAGATCGGTCAAAACCGTTTTACCGACCGTATGCCGTTAGGTAGTTCGGAGGATATCCGTAGCATTGACCGTAAAACACTGATTGAGTTTTATCAGCAATGGTACTCTCCACAAATGGCCACTGTTGTGGTGGTAGGCGATGTAGATCCGGTTTCCATAGAGAAGAAGATCAAAGAAATGTTCGCTTCCATTCCCCGTAAGAAGGTGAAAGGGTATCGTGTTTATCCTCTTACTTATGAAAAAGGAATAGCTCTTCATGAGATAGGAGATGATCTCAAACGCAGTTCTGAACTGGAATTGATGATCCCTCATCCTTGCGTAGTGGGGAATACAGTTGGAACTATCTACCGTAAAGAGCTTGGTTCTTTGTTGGTACGGGCTATTACTAACCGTTTGCAAGCTCGGCAGATTCGTAGTAATGTATCCGATGCCTGGTTCCTTTCCGATAAGAATCATTTTGTGTTTACTTTTTCCGGAACGGATAAATCCGGTCTTTTGCAGCAAGTATCCGATTTGTCTAACGAGCTGGAATGTATCTTGAAGAACGGCTTTACGCTGGAAGAGTTGGATGATGCTATCAAAGAGCTTTCCAGAACATTGAAGGTGGACTGTTCCGCGCAGTTGTCCGGCAAGTGGTGTGATGATTTTGTAGATTACGTTATATCCGGCGACCGCTATATACAATCGGAGGAGGAGATGCGCCAATTGCTTGAAAAGATCCGGTCGACTGACAGTGCAACTTTGCAGAAACTATTGCAGGAATGGCTTTCCTACAAAGAGCAGGCTTTGCTGGTTGCCTATCGCAATAATACGGGTAAGCAGAACTCTATTCAGAAAGAAGACATACTACGTGCATGGGAAAAAGGAATCCGGAGTCCGTTGAAAGAATTTGTCTACGTACCCAAAGAGGTGAAGGAAGAGACGGTAACGACACCTGTATGTCTGACCAAAAGCCACGTGTTTGATGCTTCTGATATTGTCAGTGAGAAGAAATATCCGGAGATGAACTTGACGGAAGTCTTTTTGAAGAACGGGCTGCGCTTTCTGCTCCGTCCTACGGATGATGAGAATCAGTCTCTCTTTGTGACCGCTTTCGGTAGGGGAGGCGTTGGAGATTTGTCGGATGAGGATTATCCGCTTTACGAAGGAACGGGTGGCTATATGGAAATGGGAGGAATAGCATGTGTGCCTTATGATACCCTGTCTTCTTATATGCAACAAGAAGAAATATCCATGAACCTTGCCATCAGTAACTTCTGGCATGATATAATGGGAATGGCACCTGCCGACAAAGCACAAGAACTGTTTAACCTGATGTATGAGAAGATTTATCGTCCGGAACTTTGTTATAAAGATTTCGATGAAATCCGGCAGGACGAGATAGAACGTTTGGGGAAGGAAACGGTACTTGAGCAGATGATGAAACGTGCTTCGGACCGTGCCTTGACGAATCGTCTGGATTCGCTGATGGGGAATATGGTTTCTCGCCCGGCGTTGACAAAGAAAGATTTAGAGTCGCTTAATCTGGATAAGATTGCTGCCTATTACCGTTCCTTATATGCCAATCCCTCGCAAACGGTGTTCGTCGTGACCGGTAAGTTTGATACGGACAGCATTAAGAAGTTGCTGACCGCTACTTTTGCCCGTATGGAAAAAGTAGAGACGGGATTGTCCTTTTCTGACAAACCATTCAAATTGCCCGGAAAAACGTATGTCGAAGCATTCCCGAATGAGAATGATACGCAGACTATATTCGATTATGTATTCTGTGGCAATTACCAACCCTCTTTGAGGAATAGTCTTACACTGAAGCTGATGCGTGATATTTTGCAGAACCGTGTGTTGAGTATATTGCGCGAACGGGAAAATATCGTTTATTCTCCGTATGCTTCTTTGTTTTATAATGGACTGCCGCAGCAGGTGTTTTATTTTGATTTGTCCGCTTCCGTTGATTGGGGCAATACGAAGAAAGTGGAAGGATTGATAAAGGAAATCATTCATGAACTCCGTACTCATAAAGTGTCGGAAGAGGAACTGGATGCAATGAAAAAATCGTTCTTGCTGACAAAACAAAAGGTCCTTTCAAACGAGGCGTCTGCGGAATGGCGTACCAATCTGGTGAATTTGCTGAAGAACGGAGAGACGATAGATGACTTTGAACAGTACGAAAAATGCCTGTCTTCTATTTCCACCACGGATATTCGGAAAGCATTCAAGGAATTGGTGAACCCTGACAAGTTTGTATTATTATATATCGGAAAACATCAGAAATACAATGAATAAACTATTTTCTAAAAAAGTATGTGTGTTGTTACTCCTATGTTTGGTAGGAGTGACAGCCTTTGCCCAAAAAGGCTATAAGAAAGCGTATACCTTGTTTGATGCGAACGGCAAGGAGATTGGATATGACGAACTGGTTGCTGCGTTGGCGCAACCGGACGTCGTGTTTATCGGTGAGATTCATAATTGCTGCATTACTCATTGGTTGGAGTACGAGCTTGCCCGTTCTTTGTATGCCATTCATAAGGATAAACTGATGATGGGGGCGGAAATGCTGGAGGCCGACAATCAACTGATTCTGGATGAATATATGAATCGGCAGATCTCTTATGACCGTTTTGAAGCGGAAGCGCGTTTGTGGGACAATTATAGTACGGATTATGCTCCGTTTGTGTTCTTTGCTAAAGAGAACCATATCCCGTTCATTGCGACCAATGTTCCCCGTCGCTATGCAAACGTGGTGAAAGACAGGGGATTGCAGTATCTGGACTCATTGTCCGATGAGGCTAAACGCTATTTGCCGCCTCTCCCGGTATCGTTCACATATAAAGAAGAGGAACAGGGAGCTTTCGCATTGATGCACATGATGGGGAAAAGCAAGGGAAATGCGGAATATCTGGCACAGGCACAGGCCATCAAAGACGCTACGATGGGATGGTTTATTGCCCGTAATATGAAAAGCAAGTTCCTTCATTTCAATGGGAACTACCATTCGGACTTTCAAGGCGGAATCATTCCGTATCTGCTTCAATATCGTCCGGGAACGACGGTAAAGACCGTTTGTTCGGTGCGCCAGGAGAGTATCGGACAATTGGATGAAGAGAATAAAGGAAGAGCGGATTTCTATATTTGTGTTCCGGAAGATATGACCTCTACTTATTAGAGGTCATGCGCTGCATATACAGGATGGTTGCTATGAATATGAGACAGACTCCTGCAAGAACGTAAATATATAAATTGCCGTTTATCAGGTCGTCCATATTCTCAGCTTCCGGAAACTTGATACTGAGATATACCGACAACGAATTATTCAGTATATGCATGAGTATGCAGGGAATTAAGCTGCCGGTTTTGTAGAATGTCCATGCCAGCAGGATGCCGATTAAGAATGCCGGAAGTATCTGGGCTGGATTGATATGAAAGACACCGAATAGGAATGCTGAAATGAGAATTGCTTTTGCCGGACTGTATTGCTGTAACAATGCTTTGGTGATTGCTCCGCGAAACAATAACTCTTCGAGCACAGGACCTATGATGGATATGGCAAGAATGCCTCCCCATCCGGATTGGAGAATATCGAAAGACTGTTCCATGATATTAGGAATCCAATCCAGCAGCCCCATCAATGCGGATACTGCAAATCCGGCCGTGAGAATGGCCAATGCGCTGCATGACAGATAGCCCGCTGATACGGGAGACCATGTAGCTTTTTGCGTACTGATATAACCGGCTTTCCATAAATAAATGCCCATCATCACTTGTCCCGCCAATTGTGCCGGAATCATAATCGCTTGTGTCAGTATACCTTTATCCAGATTCCCGGTAGTGACCAATAAATAGATGGTATAGGGAATCATTACCAGAATAGGGGCAGCGATCTGTGCGATGACAAGGTCTATTAATATTAATTTGATAGCCGTCTTCATACCACTTTACGTCTTATCGGGTTGTGAAGAAACTGCATATAAACATGGCTAGCATTGATATTGCTATTACCACCAGGGAGATACTCATGAATGTCTTTTGCATACGAATCTGCTTTTAAAGTTATTACTCAGTTATATGTTATTTAGTTCGGTCGTTATTTTGACCGCTCTGCTTGTTTGCCAAGAAGGATTGCTTCCGTCTCTTCGGCGTCTTTATGCAATTGCACTATCAGCTCGTCAATGTTGGCGAATTTCAGTTCGGGGCGTGTCCGTTTGACAAACGTAAGCCGGATAAACTTGTCATATATGTTAGAATGGAAGTGAAGGATATTCACCTCGATTGTACGGTTAGGACCGTTGTCGATAGTCGGGCGGACACCGATGTTCAGCATTCCCATATAGGTTTGTCCGTCGAATGTGACCCATACGGCATAAACTCCGTCTGCGGGAACCAGTTTATCCGGATCGTCTACACTTAAATTGGCGGTAGGAAAACCTATTTTCCGGCCTACTTGATAACCGCCTACTACTGTTCCGTCCAGAAAGTATTCGTATCCCAGGCAAAGAGCGGCCTGTTCCACCTCTCCTTCATGCAGAAGTTTGCGGATCAGGGAGGAGCTGATCGGGGTATTCTGATGTTCTCCTATCTTTATATTATTGGTATAGGCGTGAGCACGAATCACTTCTATGCCTATTTCCTTACCGTAACGTACGTAATCCTCGAAACCTTCACTGCGGTTGTGACCGAAACGGTGATCGTAACCGATGACTAAGCATTTTACCTGATAGCGTTCTTTCAGCACTTGAGCCATAAACTCGCGGGCTGTCAGCCGGGAAATCTCAGGAGTAAAGTTAAGCATGAGACAATAATCTACTCCGATGTCATCCAGCAGTCTTATTTTCTCTTCCGGAGTAGTCAGTAACTCAGGACGATAATCGGCGTTCATCACCTTGCGGGGATGTACCGGAAAAGTCACTAATGCAGAACGTAAACCTTTGGCGGCCGCTATCTCTTTCACTTGTCGGATCAGATAGCGATGTCCCGTATGCACTCCATCGAAGAAGCCGATGGTAGCTACGGAGGGTTCCGGGCGAAGAGTCGATATGTCACGTATAATCTGCATCTCTACGAATTTACTTGTTCTTAAAAAGGTGGCTCCAGTCTTCTCCGGCTTTTGGGGTATAAGTCGAGATACCGAGTTCTCGGGCTGCTTTGCAATTTATCTCAGAATCGTCAATGAAAAACGTTTCCTGCGGTTCGATACCTGCATCTTCGATGACTGCTTTAAAAATTTCGGGCTCCGGCTTTACCAGATGCATCTCGTATGAGAGGTATGCCTTTTCAAAATAGTCCTCTGCTTTGAACGTACGGTATGGGAACGCATTCTCGCAAGCCCATTTCCAATGAATCTCATTCGTATTGCTAAGCAGATAGACTACATATTTTTCACGCAATTTCAAAAGTAAGTCAAGCTTGTATGTGGGGATGTCTATCAGGAAACTGTTCCAAGCCTCATCGATTTGTTTGTCGCTGACTGCTTTACCGATCATTTCCCGCATCCCGTTCCTGAACTCTGCGGAAGTAATCAAGCCTTTTTCCTGTTGCATGAAGATACCGTTCAACTGTTGGATATTCAAACGTTCTTCTACATCCGTGAACCCTAATTTCTTAAAGTTCTCCATACATCGTTGGCGGTCGAGATTGATAAGTACACCGCCCAAATCAATAAGAAGGTTTTTGATCCCTTTATTTTTCATTTCTTTCTTTTTTGTGAATCATACGTTGAACAAGGCGAATAAGTTCTCCAACCCATAACACCATGGACGAAACGACTATAATAAGAAGCCACGTCTGCCAGTCAAGCGGTTCTGTACGGAATACTGCTCCACCGAACTGTACGATCAGGAACTGTCCGACCAGGATGGCCAATACAATTAACTCCATCCCATACGATTTGGAAAGGCCTTTGAATGCCGAATCGGTAGTACCGAATACACGGGCATTGAACAGGTTCCAGAATTGCAGCATGACAAAGAAGGTAAAGAAAACGGTAAGATTGTGTATATCCATACCTTGTGTGCTGTGGTCGAAATAGTAGATCATTCCGAGCAGTATGATAAGGAAGACAGAACCTACACCTATTATATTAGACCGCATCGCTTTACTGATAATAAAGTCAGTGCTGCGACGGGGCTTTTCAAGCATAACGGTTTCACTTGGCGGAATAGAAGCCAAAGCTAGAGCGGCGAAAGTGTCCATGATCAGATTTACCCATAACATCTGTGTTACGGTTAACGGCAGTTCCGTGCCTATCACCGAACCGAGCAGGACAATCAATAGCGCGACAAAATTGATAGTCAACTGGAATACGATGAAACGCTGGATGTTCTTATACAGTGAACGTCCCCACATCACGGCGGTTCCGATACTGTTGAACGAATCATCGAGAAGGGTAATGTCGCTGGCCTCTTTGGCAACGGAAGTACCTGTTCCCATTGACAGGCCTACTTGGGCATGATTCAAAGCCGGAGCGTCATTGGTTCCGTCGCCGGTCACGGCTACTACCGCCCCTTTCTGTTGGAGCAATTGCACCAGACGTTGTTTATCCGTAGGACGGGCACGGGACATGATTTTAAGATCCATCACACGGTCCAATGCTTCCTCATCACTCAACTCGGAGAAAGCAACTCCGGTGATGCGATTCCGCTCCGTATCCGTTTCCGGGTTCCAAAGACCGATCTGACGTGCGATTTCCGTAGCGGTTCCCGGAGTATCACCGGTCACAATCTTGATTCCTATACCTGCCGACTGACATTTGGCAACTGCGGCCGGCACATCCGGACGAATCGGGTCGGAGATGGCTACGATACCTAAGAAGTTTAGGTCGTTGGCCGATACCAATGCCGTGCAGTCGTCCGGTTCATTCTCTTCTACAATCTTGAAAGCGAATCCCAATGTGCGCATGGCCATGTTCTGGTAGTTCAGCAGTTGTGTTTCAACTGTCGAACGATATTCGGTAGCGTCTACCTGCTGTCCGTCCAACATGACTTTTCTACACTTCCCGAGCACTATCTCCGGAGCACCTTTTATATAGAGAATTTTCTTTCCCAGCAAGGCCGACTCTACAAGCGTTGCCATAAACTTCCGTTCTGTGGAGAAAGTCAGCTGATCGAGGATCTGTGCGTTTTCACGGAGTTTCAGATAATTTCTTCCTTGACTATTGAGCCATAGCAATAGCGCTACTTCGGTGGGATTTCCCACACCTTTCGGCTTTTCACCGGTGTCGGTCTCTTCAAGAAAAGCAGTAGAATTGGCGCTGATACCTTCGGTGATAAGTTTGCTGATATCGTCGTCGGATAATTCGCTGCCGTTCTTTAAACCATAGAAGTTGGGCTCGTGCACTTGCATCAGGTTTTGCGTCAGTGTACCCGTCTTGTCCGTACATATCACGGTGATGGCCCCCATTGTTTCGCAAGCGTGCATCTTGCGTACCAGGTTATTGGTAGCAAGCATACGGCGCATATTCAACGCCAGACTGAGCGTGACACTCATTGGTAATCCTTCGGGGACGGCCACTACTATCAAGGTGACAGCCATCATGAAATATTTGAGAGTCCGTTCAAAAACCGGCAACCATTCGTGCCACCCGTTCAATGCTCCGAAGTCGAAGTAGAGCAGTACATCTTTGACAAAGAAAATAAGGAAAGCGAGTCCGGCAACCGTAAAACCGATCTTTCCGATCAGGTTGGCAAGTTTGGTCAACTGTATGTTTAACGGAGTCGGTTCGAGGTTCTCCTCGGTACTTTGGCGAGCTACCTTTCCAATCTCAGTAGCATCGCCTACGTGGAGAACGCGCATCGTGCCGTGACCGTCGACTACGGTAGTGCCTCGCATTACCAGATTGGAAGCGTACGTCGCTTCTTCATCGAAGTCCGCTTTTATGGTTGTTTTGTTGATAACAGGTTCCCCCGTCAGGTTCGATTCATTTACCTGTAAAGAAATGGCTTCGAGCAGCTCTCCGTCCGCAGGAATCTCTTCGCCTGTTTCCAGAATAACGATATCACCTACTACTATATCTTTGCGTGGGATTTCCTGTACACGACCGTTCCGGATGACTTTAACTAAAGTCTCTTCATTGACCGCATTCAGTAAGTCGAATTTCTTGTTCGCATCATATTCGAAGAAGAAACCAATTCCGGTGGCCAGCAAGATAGCGGCTATAATTCCGATAGTTTCGGCATATTCATTCTCGATGATAGAAATGATTAACGAGAATGCCGCCGCTACCAACAGTACACGTACAACAGGGTCTTCGAATTTCTCTAAATACAGCTTCCACAGAGAGGGACGCTTGGGAGGTGTTAGTAGGTTGGCACCGTTCTTTTCCCTACTTTGTAGGACTTCATTATCAGTAAGTCCTATGTGATAGATATCATCTTTATTTGTACTCATGCAGATACATGCGTTTAGTTTGAGTTGCAAAAGTACAATATAAAATTGTGATTGACTGTTTAATTAAAACTTTTTATGAAGTTGGATTTATTACTGTGATTTTCCGTTATCGGCTTTCTCTTTGGCAAGTTCCAACTCTTTTTCCGTATTCTTCAAGCGGGTGATGTCATGCACGGTGAGTACCATGTTTTCTTCATCATTCAGAAGAAAGTAGGAGCCGGATATGATAGCGTCGCATTCAACGGCCTGATCATCGGCTGTTACAACCGTCAGTGCCGCTTCGAGATCGGTGAAACTTTTTTTGTGTTCGAAAGCCTGACGGATGGCCTGGCGTATCGGACAAGAGCCGCAAAGATCGTGCGTGCCACAACCTCCTTGAGAGGATAAGGCATTACGGCATTGTAACAAGTCACCCACTCTTTTTTCTTCCAGCCCTTTTCTTGTCCCTGTCTTTTGATAGTAATTGGTCTTGAGCACTTTGAAATCATTATCTATCAGCAGGATGTAGGCGTGTACATTCTTTAGAATAGCGCTGGTGATATGATTGGTGCGATCTAATTTCCTGGATTCCCGGAATAATCGTTTTTGTATCCGAAGACATTTCTTTCGCTCCCATAAGAAGCTGACTAATAGTATAATGGATAAGACTATAAAAGTGGATGATAATGCGATGAGCATGGCTGGTATCTTTGTTTTAGTTTGATGAATCTAGCTACAAAGATAGTTTTTTCTTTCAATATTTGAATAAAGTGTTGAACAAATATATTGCTTTATGTGTTTTATTATACAGAAAACCAATAAAAAGACGAACATTATGAAGAAGTACATTTGCACGGTCTGTGAATATATTTACGACCCTGAACAAGGAGATCCGGAAAGCGGAATTGAACCGGGAACTGCATTTGAAGACATTCCGGAAGATTGGACGTGTCCTCTGTGCGGAGTTGGAAAGGAAGATTTCGAACCGTACGAAGGTTAAAATTAAAAGAGAGAGAATTTATTGAGAGAAAAATGAGAGTGTGTCAAAACGGAGATTATTCATTATGACACATTCTCATTCTTTTTCTATAATCCATTAAGAAGCTTTCTTCTCTTTTACATCACTGCTGGCTTCTACCACATTTACTACATAGTCACCCAGTTTCTCGCATTCGGCGATAATATCCATATAGTAAACTCCCATCTGATAATCATATTCTTTGTTGTTTACGTCCAGAATATTTTGGTTCTTCAGTTGGTTGCGGTAGTTATTGATTTCATTTTCAATGTTGAACGACTTGTTGATGTCGATGCTCTGATGTTCCGGTTTCTCCACCACTACGATCATCTGTGCGAGCGCATCGTCAGTCAGCTTCATCATGAAATGGATATGTTCATATTGTTTCTCGGTAAAGTCTTGATTGGTCTGGCGTTTACGGTTGATAGTGCGTGCCAGATTATAACAACTGTCACCGATACTTTCGATTTCCGTCACCTCCCGCAACATGGCACGTATCTGCAATTTACTTTCCGAGCTTAGGCGTCCTTCAGAAACCTGATTCAGATAATTGGCAATTTCAAGTTCCATGTTATCGCTGATATTTTCATATTTTTCTATACGGCTAAATACTTTATTGAAATCATCATCCTTTTCTGTGTGTAGCAGATCTTGCACCATGCCGAACATACGATGGGTACGCTCTGCAAAGAGATGGATTTCTTTACGTGCCTGAAGTATAGAGAGCTCTGCAGTGGAAAGCATACCTCCGGTGATGAAGCGCAATCGTGGTTCTTCGTCCTCTTCTTTCGGGTGGATGAGAGCGCATACGGTACGTTCAATCAATTTCACGCCCCATATCAGGATACATACGTTACAGATGTTGAAAATAGAGTGGAAAGCCGACAATTTGTAGGAGATGGCGACTTCCGGATCGCTGCTTTGGAAGAAAGTGTCTACTACCCAGTTAACCATCTGCATGAAAGGATGGAAAATAATCAGCACCCAGATAACACCGAATACATTGAATACAAAATGGGCCAATGCTGCCCGCTTAGCCTGTGTGTTGGCTGTCAATGCGGCGAGATTGGCGGTGATGGTTGTTCCGATATTTTCACCCAATACGAGGGCAGCTCCCAATTCCAGGCTGATCCAGCCGTTGGCACACATGATTAGCGTGATTGCCATCGTAGCGGCGGAGGCCTGTACGATCATGGTCAGTATAGTACCGATGAATAAGAACAGGAGGATGGAGAAAAATCCCATATCCGTATAGTTCTGTACAAAGGCAAGCATTTCCGGATTGGCGTTCAAGTCGGGAGCATTGGCTTTCAAGTAAGAAAGTCCCATAAATAAGAAAGAGAAACCGAAAATGAATTCACCGACGGATTTGCGGTTACTTTTGCCTGAGAAGATAAGCGGAAGGGCAATGGCCAGAAGTGGAAGGGCGAATGCAGCCATGTCAACCTTAAATCCGAAAATAGAAATAATCCAGGCGGTTACGGTAGTACCGATATTGGCGCCCATAATGACGCTGATGGATTCGGCAAGAGTGAGCAGTCCTGCATTAACGAAACTTACGACCATTACAGTCGTTGCTGAAGAGGACTGGATAAGGGCTGTGATTAGCACACCTGTTAAAACACCCGTTACCCGATTGGTAGTCATTGCTGTCAAGATACTTCGTAGCCTGTCACCCGCGACCTTTTGCAAGCCCTCACTCATGATCTTCATTCCGTACAAGAAGAGTCCCAGTGAACCGATGAGCTTTAAAAAATCATAAAAAGAATATTCCATCTATAATATTTTTAATGGTTATTTGTTCTCTATCTGATTATAAGTATATTAGTCCCAAATTATTCACCTTTTAACGAACTCGATGAAACAGATGTTACAAATATGTTGCAAAAATAATAATATTTCTAAAGAATTCCCTATCGGGAGCTCACTTTTGGATATTTATTACGGTTTTAATCTTAATTTTCCTTACCAGGTGGTTAGCGCCAAAGTCAATAATCGATCTGAAGGGCTTAATTTCAGAGTCTATAATAATAAGGATATAGAGTTTCTGGATGTGCGTGACCAGTCCGGTATGCGGACTTATGTCCGTTCGCTTTGCTTTGTACTGTTCAAGGCTGTCACGGAACTGTTCCCGGAAGGAAAATTGTTTGTAGAGCACCCTGTCTCAAAAGGATATTTTTGCAATTTGCGGATCGGGCGTCCTGTGGAGCTGGAAGACGTGATGCGTATCAAGCAGCGTATGCAGGAAATTATTGCTGAGGATATTCCTTATCATCGCATTGAATGCCATACAACTGAGGCTGTGCGTATTTTCAGCGAACGGGGAATGAATGATAAGGTCAGATTGCTCGAAACTTCCGGTTCTCTCTATACCTATTATTATACGTTGGGAGATACGGTTGATTATTACTATGGTAATCTGCTGCCCAGCACCGGATATCTGAAGCTGTTCGACATTGTGAAATATTACGATGGATTACTTCTTCGCATTCCGAGCCGTGAGAATCCGGAAGTCTTGGAAGATGTCGTGAAGCAGGAGAAGATGCTGGATGTCTTTAAGGAATATCTGAATTGGAGCTATATCATGGGGCTTAACAATGCGGGTGATTTCAATCTGGCATGTGAAGTAGGACACGCAACGGATTTGATAAACGTTGCGGAAGCATTGCAGGAAAAGAAGATTGCTCAGATTGCTGATACCATCTTCCGTCGGGGAGAAAACGGAAACCGGGTGAAACTGGTGCTGATAGCCGGACCGTCTTCTTCGGGAAAGACTACTTTCAGCAAACGCCTTTCTATTCAGCTTATGACGAACGGGTTAAAGCCGTATCCTATCTCTCTCGATAATTATTTTGTAGACCGTGAAGATACGCCGTTGGATGAGAACGGAAACTATGATTATGAATCGCTTTACGCGCTCGACTTGGAACTGTTTAATCGGCAGTTGCAGGCATTGCTTCGTGGAGAGGAGGTGGAACTTCCCCGTTTTAATTTCTCACTCGGAAAGAAAGAGTATAAGGGTGATAAACTGAAAATTGAAGATAATACGATTTTAATCCTGGAAGGTATTCATGCCTTAAATCCCGAGCTTACTCCTCATATTCCGGCAGAACGGAAGTTCAAGATTTATGTTTCTGCGTTGACGACCATTTCGTTGGACGATCACAACTGGATTCCGACAACGGACAATCGTTTGTTACGCCGTATTATCCGTGATTTCAATTATCGGGGATATTCTGCCCGTGAGACAATCTCGCGTTGGCCTAGTGTGCGTGCGGGTGAAGACAAGTGGATATTCCCTTATCAGGAAAATGCAGATGTAATGTTTAACTCGGCACTGCTTTTCGAGTTTGCCGTGCTTCGTCTCCATGCCGAGCCTATATTGATGGGAGTACCGCGTAATTGTCCCGAATATTGCGAGGCTTATCGGTTATTGAAGTTTATCAAATATTTCGTTCCCGTACAGGATAAGGAAATTCCGCCGACTTCTTTGCTTCGCGAATTTCTTGGGGGAAGCAGCTTTAAATATTAAGTGGGAAGAGGGTATGTATAATGATATTAAACGCTAAAAGCTTAAACCTTTGATTTCATATTCTGTTAAGTAGATTATATACAAAAATAGTAAGAGTATGATTTTTTATAATAATCTTTTGGCAAAATGGTTCTTAGGAAAAGGAAAGAAGCATTGTTTTATGTTGGGTGGTCTTTTTTTTACCCGATATAAATATTTGGAGATTTGGGAAGATATGGAAGTCAGAATCCATGCAAGGCAGTTCTGGGAATGCTTCTTGTTGACGTTGCTACCCGCTTTGGTCTTGTCGTTGTTCTTCTCATGGTGGTGGATGTTGCTTCCCTTTGCGACTTATCATATCTTTTATTGGTTGGAGAAGTCATTCCGCCCTCACTCTGTCTTTGATTGGGAGGCACTGGAGAATTGTGGTGATACACTTTATCTTAGAAAAAGGAAGGCGTATGCCTGGATGAGGTGGTATGGAAAGAAAGTATTACCTTTATCCGATTGGGATGATTGAAGTCATTTTCACCACAGATTACACGGATTAACACAGATAATAAATAGATATTGATACTCAATGTATTAATCTAATCTGTGTTAATCCGTGTAATCTGTGGTGAACAATTATCGCAAAGCCTCCACCTCTTCCGGCGTTAAAGGAATCTTCTTGCCTAATCGACGGGCGCCGGTTTCGGTTATCAGATAATCTTCTTCATTGCGGATACCGCCGAAATCTTTATAAGTTTCCACTACGTCGTAGTTGATGAAATCGGTAAATTTCTTTTCCGCTTTCCACATATCGATCAATTCCGGAATAAAGTAAATACCCGGTTCTACCGTATGTACGAATCCCGGCTCCAATGGAATGGCGAGGCGTTGCGATTTGCGACCGAACTGTGTGCTCTTCGGCTGGCCGTTGTAACCTACCCATATTTCTCCCAGATTCTCCATATCGTGTACATCCAGCCCCATCATGTGGCCTAATCCGTGCGGATAGAACAAGGCGTGCGCACCTTCGCGAACAGCGTCTTCCGTATTGCCTTTCATCAGTCCGAGAGCTTTCATCCCATCAACCATGACACGGGCGGACAATTCGTATACATCCATATAAGGAATGCCCGGTCGGAGTGCTTTAACCGATTCCAGATGCATAGCATTTTGTATCTCGTAGACTTCCCGTTGGCGGGGCGTGAATTTCTTGTCGGCAGGAATGGTAGATGACATATCTCCTGCATATCCCGATTCAACCTCCGCACCGGCATCTATTAAAAACAGATCACCCGGTTTTACTTTATTGCCGTGATAATGGTTATGCAAAGTTTGTCCGTTGATGGTAGCGATTGTAGCGAAAGAAAGTTCGCAGTTATTGGACTCCGCTACCCGATTCATTTCCGCCACTACTTCATATTCATACATACCCGGACGAAGTACTTTCATGGCGGTGATATGCATATCTGCAGTCACATTGCAGGCCTTTTCTATCTCTACGATTTCTTCTGCCGATTTATAGTTCCGCTGGGCTACTACGGCACGGATGAATGGAACGGAACCTTCCTGATGTGCAGGGGGAATACCCAGCCAATCCATCAGTTTTAGCTTATGTTCGGGACGGTAAGGAGGCAGATAATGCACAGACTTCCCTTTCTGGACACATTTATGGAGATAGCTGACAATTTCTGCGGATGGCAGTAAGTTAGCCACGCCCACCCGTTCGCATTTTTCATGTAGTGTAGGTTGTGACCCCATCCACACGATGGCATCAATTGATAATTCATCACCGAAAATAATTTCCTTGTCTTCGTCAATATCGATTATTGCCGAAAGTCCTGCACATGACAGTCCGAAATAATAAAGGAAAGTAGAATCCTGACGATAGCGGAAGGTGTTATCTTCGTAATTTAGTCCGCACTCGTCATTTCCTAGAAATAACAAAACTCCGGAGCCTAATTTCTTTTTCAGCAGGGCTCTTCGCTGCATATACGTTTCTTTGGCAAACATATTGTTCTAATTTTAAGTTCGTGCAACAAAGATAACGATTTTTGTGTTATAGGATTAAAAATTATCTCCCTAATCTGTGTAATCTCTAGTTAAAAAGTTACTTTTGTAGCGAGAAACAGTAGAAAGCAAAAACGAATATGGCACAAGGTTCCCGTCAAATACAATCGCAGGCGCAACAGCAGGTACAAACGCTCTCGCCCCAGCAGATTCTGGTCGTGAAACTGTTGGAGCTTCCCGCAGTAGAGCTGGAAGACCGTATCCATGCTGAACTGCTTGAAAACCCGGCACTTGAAGAGGGCAAAGAAGAGAATGTCGCAGATGAATATTCCGATGGTGACACTTCCGGAGAGGGTATGGAGAATGATGCCAACGAATACGATTCTTTGAGTGATTATCTCACCGAAGACGATATTCCCGACTACAAACTGCAAGAGAACAACCGATCCAAAGACGAGCAGGCGGAAGATATCCCGTTCTCCGACTCTACCTCTTTCTACGAAATACTGAAAGAGCAGCTTCGTGAACGCAATTTGACAGAACACCAGCATGAACTGGTGGAATACTTGATCGGCTCGTTGGACGATGACGGCCTGCTCCGCAAATCTTTGGAAAGTATCTGTGACGAACTGGCTATTTATGCCGGTATAGAATCTACGGAAGAGGAGCTGGAAGAAGCACTCTGCATCTTGCAGGATTTCGATCCGGCAGGTATCGGAGCACGTGACCTTCAAGAATGTCTGTTGATACAGATCCGACGGAAGAAGGAAGAAGGGATGAATCCTGCTCCTATATTGGATATCGAAGAACGCATCGTCAGAGATTGTTATGAAGAATTTACCCGGAAGCATTGGGAAAAGATTATAAAAAAGCTGGATGTTGATGAAGAAACATTCAATGAAGCTATCAGTGAGATTACAAAGCTGAATCCCCGTCCGGGAGCTTCTTTGGGAGAGGCTATCGGGAGGAACCTCCAGCAGATAGTCCCCGACTTCATCGTAGAAACGTATGATGACGGTACTATCAATGTCAGCCTTAATAACCGCAATGTTCCGGAGCTTCGTATGAGTCGTGATTTTACGGAGATGGTGGAGGAACATACCAAGAATAAGGCCAACCAGTCCAAAGAGTCCAAAGAAGCGATGATGTTTCTGAAACAGAAGATGGATGCGGCGCAAGGATTTATAGATGCGGTCAAACAGCGGCAGAATACGTTGATGACTACTATGCAAGCTATCATCGACCTGCAGCGTCCTTTCTTTCTCGAAGGGGACGAATCCCTGCTGAAACCGATGATTCTGAAAGATGTGGCCGAACGCACGGGACTGGATATATCGACCATTTCCCGTGTCAGCAACAGTAAATATGTGCAGACCAATTTCGGTATTTATCCGTTGAAGTTCTTCTTCAGCGACGGATATACGACGGAAGACGGGGAAGAGATGTCTGTCCGCGAGATTCGTAAGATTTTGAAAGAATGTATCGACGGAGAAGACAAGAAGAAACCGTTGACAGATGATGAATTGGCGGACATACTGAAAGAAAAAGGCTACCCCATTGCACGTCGGACAGTGGCGAAATACCGTCAGCAGTTGAATATCCCGGTGGCAAGACTTAGAAAATAATTGATTAATAGATAATTGATAATGGACAGAGAGAAAGAGCATATCATAGCGGATAAGACAATGTTGCAGGTGGCAAGAGTCACTTCGATGGTGTTTACCCCGTTTTCTATTCCGTTTTTGTCATTTCTGGTGTTATTCCTGTTTTCTTATCTCCGCATCATGCCGATGGTATATAAGTTGATTGTATTGGGAATTGTCTATTGCTTTACTATATTGACTCCCACTATAACCATCTTTCTGTTCCGCAAGATCAACGGTTTTGCCCGTCAGGAGCTGGGCGAACGGAAGAAACGTTTTGTACCTATCCTGCTGACTATCATTTCGTATGTATTCTGCCTGTTGATGATGCGTAGGCTGAATCTGCCTTGGTACATGACCGGCATTATTCTGGCTTCTCTCGTAGTCTCCATCATTTGCATAGCAGTAAATCTGAGATGGAAACTGAGCGAGCATATGGCGGGCATAGGCGGAGTGATAGGCGGATTGGTTTCCTTTAGCGCCTTGTTCGGTTATAATCCGGTAGGGTGGCTGTGCCTGTTTATATTGATAGCCGGTGTGCTGGGTTCTGCCCGTATCATTCTGGGACATCATACGCTGGGAGAGGTCATTTCCGGTTTTACGGTCGGCCTGGTATGCGCCCTTTTGGTGCTTCATCCGGTGAGTAATATCTTATTTCGAGTATTTTTATTTTAAAACAGTATAAATCCTAAAAACTAATTATTATGAACTTTCCACAGAATTTGAAGTACACGAACGAACACGAATGGATTCGCGTAGAAGGAGACATTGCTTATGTTGGTATCACAGACTATGCACAAGAACAGTTGGGCGATATTGTATTTGTAGACATCCCTACTGTCGGTGAAACGTTGGAAGCCGGTGAGGTATTCGGTACTATCGAAGTAGTGAAAACAATTTCCGATCTTTTCTTGCCGGTGGCCGGTGAAGTGATCGAACTGAATGAAGCGTTGGAAGAAAATCCGGAACTGGTTAATAAAGACCCGTACGGTGAAGGCTGGCTGATTAAGGTGAAGCCTGAAGATATTAAAGCAGTGGAAGACTTGCTGGATGCGGAAGCATATAAAGCAGTAGTAAACGGATAAAAGTCCCGTCACTGTAAAACTGTAATTTGTAACTGGTAAATAGTAATTAACATGACTCCAATTGTAAGTATCATCATGGGCAGTACGTCCGACCTTCCTGTTATGGAAAAGGCGGCACAACTGCTGAATGATATGCATGTACCGTTCGAAATGAACGCTCTGTCTGCTCACCGCACGCCGGAGGCTGTGGAAGAGTTTGCGAAGAATGCCCGCAACCGTGGCATTAAAGTAATTATCGCTGCTGCCGGAATGGCTGCCGCCCTTCCCGGTGTAATTGCGGCTAACACTACACTTCCTGTAATCGGAGTGCCGGTGAAAGGCTCCGTGCTCGATGGTGTGGACGCGCTTTATTCCATCATTCAAATGCCTCCGGGCATTCCTGTAGCCACTGTTGCTATCAACGGAGCGATGAATGCGGCTATTCTGGCCATTCAGATGCTTGCTTTGAGTGATGAAAAGCTGGCGGAAGCATTTGCAGCTTACAAAGAAGGACTGAAAAAGAAAATCGTAAAAGCAAACGAAGAACTGAAAGAAGTCAAGTTTGAATATAAAACGAACTAATGGATCTATTCAATTATTTTCGGAGGGAAACTACCGAAGTGAATATTGGGGCCGTACCGTTGGGTGGCCCCAATTCTATTCGTATCCAGTCGATGACCAATACGTCTACGCAGGATACGCAGGCTTGTGTGGAACAGGCGAAACGTATTGTCGACGCGGGCGGTGAGTATGTCCGTCTGACGACGCAAGGTATCAAGGAAGCGGAGAACCTGAAAAATATTAATATCGGTTTGCGCAGTCAGGAATATATGGTTCCGTTGGTTGCCGATGTACACTTTAATCCGAAAGTTGCCGATGTGGCAGCCCGATATGCGGAAAAGGTACGCATCAATCCGGGAAATTATGTAGACGCTGCACGTACTTTTAAGAAGCTGGAATATACCGACGAGGAGTATGCGCAGGAAATACAGAAAATTCATGACCGCTTTGTGCCTTTTCTGAATATCTGCAAAGAGAATCATACGGCTATCCGTATCGGTGTGAATCACGGCTCTTTGTCCGACCGCATCATGTCCCGTTATGGTGATACGCCCGAAGGCATGGTAGAGTCTTGTATGGAGTTTCTTCGCATTTGTGTTGAAGAGAACTTTACCGATGTGGTTATTTCCATCAAAGCGTCCAATACGGTTGTCATGGTGAAAACCGTTCGTCTGTTGGTAGCTATGATGGAGAAAGAAGGGATGGCTTTCCCGTTGCATCTCGGGGTGACAGAAGCCGGAGACGGTGAGGACGGACGTATCAAGTCCGCTCTCGGCATTGGTGCGCTGTTGGCCGACGGACTGGGGGATACTATACGGGTATCTTTGAGCGAAGCTCCTGAAGCGGAAATTCCTGTTGCCCGTAAGTTGGTGGACTATATACTGTTGAGGCGGAATCATCCTTATATTCCCGGACTGGAAGCGCCTGGATTTAACTATTTGTCGCCCGAACGCCGTAAGACGCGGGCTGTCCGCAATATAGGAGGTGAACACGTGCCTGTGGTCATTGCCGACCGTATGGACGGGAAAAACGAAGTGAATCCGCAATTTACTCCGGACTATATTTATGCCGGACGTGCTTTGCCCGAACAACGGGAAGAAGGTGTGGACTATATTCTTGATGCGGACGTATGGACCGGAGAAGCCGGTACTTGGCCTGCTTATAATCATCAGCAACTGCCGTTGATGGGAGGATGTAATGCGGAACTCAAATTCCTGTTTATGCCTTATATGGCACAGACGGATGAAGTGATTGCCTGTCTGAAACAACATCCCGAAGTGGTTGTCGTTTCTCAAAGCAACCATCCGAACCGTTTGGGCGAACATCGTGCGTTGGTACATCAACTGATGATAGAGGGGCTGCAAAATCCGGTTGTTTTTTTCCAGCATTATGCGGAGGATGATGCGGAGGACTTGCAGATAAAAGCTGCGGCGGACATGGGGGCTCTGATCTTTGACGGGCTTTGTGACGGAATCTTTATATTCAATCAAGGTAAGCTCAGTCATGCGGTAATTGATGCGACGGCTTTCGGAATCTTGCAGGCGGGACGTACCCGTACTTCAAAGACGGAGTATATCTCTTGTCCCGGTTGTGGGCGTACACTCTACGACTTGGAAAAGACGATTGCCCGTATCAAGGCGGCTACTTCACACTTGACAGGACTGAAAATCGGCATTATGGGATGTATCGTAAATGGTCCCGGTGAGATGGCGGATGCGGACTACGGCTATGTCGGTGCGGGACGGGGTAAGATCAGCCTGTATAAAGGGAAAGTCTGTGTAGAAAAGAATATTCCGGAAGAAGAAGCGGTGGAAAGGCTGCTGGAGTTTATCCGGAATGACAGGAAAGAAAACTCCTGATAGCATTTTCTGTGGAGTATATCTGTGTGACTAATAAAAACGATAATGGAAGATAATTTTGACTATGGGGCAGTACCATACAATTTTGCCCACTGCTTTAATGACAGGTGTCCGAAAGGAGAAAAATGTTTGCGTCATTTGGTGGCGGTGCACAGTACCGATCTGCATTCCATCATTTCTGTGGTAAATCCGAAATGTGTTCCGGAAGAGGTGAACACCTGTCCGTTCTATAAGCCGGTTCGGAAGATACGGGTCGCTTGGGGAGTTACCCATTTGCTGGATACAGTTCCGCATCGGGATGCAGTGTCCTTGAAGAATATGTTGCTAGGGCATTTCGGTCGTGCCATGTATTATCGCTTTTATCGTAAGGAGAAATATATTGCTCCCGAACAACAAGAATACATTTGTCGACTGTTCCGTCAGAAAGGTATTACGGAAGAACCTGTGTTCGACTCCTACACAGAAGAATTTGAATGGTAATCATCTGCCATCCTACACCGGATGGTATGTATCTTGTTGAATGATAATGAGTTGACAGGGTGTAAGATGGGGGTTGCAGATGGGTGTAGGATATTTTATCCTACACCCATCTGTTCCTTTATTATGAAAGCCTTACTACATGATAAACACTCCCGTGTTTCGTGCGTTTTGACGGAATCTCATGCTTGCGAAGCACCCGCCCGAACACACTTACCCGCTTGTTGGACAGAGGAATAGCACTGTTCCTGCCAACCTCATCCAGAATCTCTGCCGGGGAAAGCCATTCACCGACTTCCTCCTCTTTGGCGGCACGGAAATAACGGTAAAACAGTTGCTCCTCTAGTGAAACCTGTTCAAACTCACGGTTACTCTCGGTCATAATCCGCTCTTCGGCCGGATCAAACCAATAGCGTTCGCCATGATCCAACTCATACATGGCTTGTGCGTACAGTTGTTCATAGTCTATCGCCCGATTGGTATCTATTGTCCCCAACACTTCGATACAGATGAAACGACGGCTGCCCGTAGGGTCGGTCAAAAGATCTTTCTGATTGCTCGTGGCGATAAAAGAAGCATAACGGCGCAGCTCCAGCACGGCGGTAGCGTGAGGCTTGCGTATATTAACGATGGGCTTTTGCAGAATATGTTTCAGAAATCCCTGTTGCGTAGCGCTTATCTGATCGAACTCGTCAATGTTGATGAGCGCAAACCGGTTCAGATAAAGTTCGGCGTCTTTCTTTTGCGAGAAGTCAATGCTATCCGTATAGTAAACACGTATGGCAGGAGGGATGAGGCTACGGCAGAATGTGGACTTACGCGTGCCTTGTGCGCCCACCAATAGCGGAGAAACGTTGTTCGCGTGCATTTTATCTGTACCTCTCCAATGAACGACCATGTTCAGAAACCACCGGTGAAACAGCTCCACCCAATGCGGATTTCCGCAAGGCACTGTTTGCGCCAATTTGCGGATGCGGTCCTTTCCATCCCAGCCGGGGAGATGGTAAAGAAAATCTTCCAGCGGATTGAATACCGGCACACGATTCGAATAAATATACCGGTTGATATCCCGGTCCCACAACGGAATACCTTCCGCTTGCGCGTCCAGCGCAATACTGTTCAATATCCGCTTGTCGATCGGATTGAAATAAAAGCGAAACGAGTTTCGTTCACGATATTCCACTTCCCCTATTTGAGTATTGTAACGGAATTCGTAACGTCTCTTCATAAACTCCTCAGTCTGCATGGCGAGTAGTTGTTCTTTGCCTAAGTTGTTTTTCTTGCCGAAGCCTTCGCACTCTTCATATACATTCCTGATTAACTGCCGGATCAGTGTTTCCTGCCTTTGCAGATAAAAATGGTAGATCGTGCGTTTCAACGTCTCTTCTTCGGGAATGCCCGAATAGAAGCAGTTGGCGGCAAGTCGTGTCACTATGGCTTGAAAATCATTTTCTCTGGGACGTGCTCCGTCATTTTCCGCTTTATAAATTTCTTCGCGTGTCTTTTTCAGAGCGGCTTCGAAGAGCATGAATGCCGCCCGCTCCGTATCATATCCCGGAACGGCACGTGTCAATGGTGATTTTTCCGAGCGTACTGCTTCCCGATAGGACAGCTCTTCGGGCATCCCTGCGGGTTGCGACAGATAGAACGGTACGGAGTCGGGGCGGTACTTCAGATCCGGATCGAACGACAACCGTGAAAACTGTTCCAGCGAAGGTGCTTTGAGTAAGATATTGAACTGCATCTGCGGCTGATAACATTTCACAGCCAACTGATAGGCGTGCGCATGGAACATTTCCGCCTCTTCTCTCTTTTGCGGGAGAGAACCGTCCGGGCGGGTAAACCGGACCCAGATTTTTACGGTTCGCTCGCTTGAGCCTGTAAAGGTGCAGAATGTCTGCGGTTGTTCCCAAGCCCGCTTTTTTACGAATGCGATCTCCGATTTTCCGGAAAGCGGACCGACGGTCAATTCTACTATTCCGTTATAGCTTTTCATTTGTTTTCCCCCTTCTGTCCGGCGGAAATCGGCGGCGGGTAGAATCTTGGGTAACTTGTCTGCTCCGTAGCAGCGTTCATCGGGTAGGGTATACTTGAGCATTTCTCTGAAAACGGTAACCGGTCGTGCCTTGATTTCAGTTTTTGTTTTTTCTATCCATGTTTCTATGTCCATTGTGGTGAGGGCAGTAGTCTCTTCTTTGTCTCTTAACTGAGTAATTTTCATGAATTGTTTTTTGTTTGAAATATCTTATAAAGGTAGTATATTTCTTCTGTTCATGCAAGAAAACTCGTTGTTATATAGGTCCTTTGTAGAAATCTCCGGTCGAATGTTCCTGTTACTCTTTATTCTTTTGTTTCATAGACGTTTGAAACACTTTATTCCATGTGGTGAAACATTCTGTTTCACGGCGGTAAACACTTTGTTTCACGCTGGCGAACATATTGTTTCACGCTGATGAAACGCCACTCTATGCCGTATGTTTAGGGTGAAACGTATAGTCGTTTTAGCCGAATCGTGTAGTCGTATGGGGCGAATCGTATAGTCGTATTGGGTGACAGATACGTATATCCTACACCATCTGTCACCTGTATCCTACACCTGTTTAATTTGTTGCTGTTCAGTAGAATAGACTCTGATTGGTGTAGGGTGGCAGATGTTTTGCTGTCTATAGGAGTTGGTTAAGTTCGTTTTGGATATATAGACAAAAGAACGAATTAGACTTATTTTCTATAATAACTTTTTCAATTCATCAATATCCGGTAATGCCTTGCGAAGCCGTTCCGGCATTTCTTCGGAAGCTCGATAAGTGGCAACACCCATTGGCTTATTGTAATCACGCACCGCAAATTCTACAAAGGTTTGGTTCATTTCCCGGCAAAGGATGATTCCGATAGAGGGATTCTCGTGTGGCTTTCTCACGTATGAATCCAATGCGGAAAGGTAAGTGTTCAGTTGCCCTAAATAGGAACTTCGGAATTTCCCGGACTTCAATTCTACAGCGACCAAAGAATTAAGTTCCCGATTAAAGAACAATAAATCAATGAACATTTCCTCTCCTGCCACCTCGATACGGTATTGATTGCCTATAAAACTGAAATCCTGCCCAAAGGTCATAATGAACTTCTTTACATTGGCAACGATAGCCTTTTCTACTATTTTTTCATCTAAATCTTCTTCCTGCTCGTTCAGTTCCTCCACATTGATGAAATCCAGCAAATATTCATCTTTGAATGAGCGGATAGCTTTGATTGCCTGCTTTGTATCGGGTAATGTTTGGGCAAAATTATTGGGCAATGCTCCCTGATGATGATATAGGTCGGCTTTCAGATAATCCCTTAAAGTATATTTGCTCCAATATCGAATGGCACATTCATGTATATAGAATAATCGTGCCTCCAATGTTTTAGTTTTAGCAATAATTTCTATATGATGACTGAATCCGATTGAAAGAAAATCAGCCCAGTTAAATTCGGCAGCCAACGGCTGCCGAATTTCCACAAGGAGTAGTTTTTCATCCAACCTCAAATCGGCAGCCATTGGCTGCTGATTTAAAACGACTTTCCATTCCTCATAAAACTGCCGCATATTTTTAATACTTCGAGTTGAAAATCCTCTTAATCCCGGCAGTTCTTTCTGTAACATCGAAGAAATCTGCTCTACCGCACCTTTACCCCAAAAACCTCTACGAGAGTTTTCCGAAACATACCTCCCAATACCATAATACAAAGAGAGTTGTTCTTTATTCACTGATGCAGCGGCACGATACTGGCTACGTAAGATAGCTTCCTTTATGGCTTTTACTGCTTCTATATAGTTCTGACTTATATCCATTGTATTCCTAATTTGGATGCAAAAATACGAAAATAAAGCAGAGATTCAATAATATTAGGAAGTAGGGCTTTTATTTATTGTACAGTTGATAAGCGGTGTGGACTGAATAACAAAGTTTTCCCTCTCTTCATCGGACTTTTCAGCATATAGGATAATTAATATTAAATGATGTAACGGAAAACTTGATTATTCTTGTATAATATGTATATTTGCTTGATTTATATATTCATTTCGGTAAGCAAATATGTAAATAAGGGTTTAAGTCTTTATATGTAATGTAATAGGATGGATGATAATGAAAAAGCTTAGTTTTTATTTGTTGGTTGCGGGTGCTCTGTTAACAGGCAGCTGTTCTGATGATTCAATCGGCGAGCAAATCCCCGATGGTGGAACTTCTATTCCTACGGTATCAAAAATTACTTCAGTTTTCACCAATGGAACGAATCTGAGCATTGGACAGAAGCAAAGTGCTACACGTGGTGGAGGATCTCTTGTTGTAGGTGAAGAGGAAACTCTTTGTGCCAAATATGATGTGGCTGCCGGATTTCAGTCAAACGGCACAGTGCCCTACATAAAAGTAGCAGTACACGTCTATCAAGAGTGCGCCAGTGAGTGTGAGAAATTACGTCTTACATTTAAAGATATCGAACATCTTGAATGCAAAGCCGATGACTTTGCTATCCGTTCTACAGATGGAACTTATCTTGATGGTTGCTATGGGGTTGATGCAGAGGGAAATAAAATCAACGAATATAAATACGGCAACTTGTCGGTTTCCGGTGATTTTGATATTATTATCGGTGGTCTTGACAATCTTTATGAAGGTAATAAGCAAGGCGGTGATGAAGAACCGGTGATTAATACTTTCGAAGTGTGGATTTGGCCGCAGAATACCGAAGGGCATATTTGGACGGAAGTAGAACTTAAAGCACTGGCTGACAGTCACGATCCGTTAATGTGCGTAAAAAGCAGTACTCCTGAAGATCCTCATCCGGGCAAAGATATGGGTAAGATTATCTGGTCTGAAGAGAATATCGAAGGTTACTATGCATGGGGTGAGATTTTCACAGGGAAAACGATTGACCATCCCGGAGACAATGAAAATACCTCGTTTACGTATGGGGATGTAACTTATAAGAACGGTGCATCTTATTATCCATATACCAACAAAGCCGGCAAGAACTACTATAATTACAATAATTACCGTTATTTTGACGGTACGACTAAATTGACCAAATATCAGTGGACGGAAAATAAAGTGTCACAGGATGGAAAGACGCGTCTTGATCCTACGGATGATGTAGCTGTGATGCGTTGGGGAAACGGATGGCGTATGCCGACCAGTGAAGAAATGAACGACTTGTTTAACGGTCCGAATACAATGTGCGTACAGGGTAAAACAAAAGTTAGTCGCTATAACCATGAAACGGGTGAATCTTATGAGGTAAAGGTAGATGCATGGATGGTTACATCAACAATCACCAACAATACTATCGTGTTCCCTAAAACCGGATATTACGGCAGTAATGAAAAAACTGATACGGATAAAAGTATTACTATAAAGGAACTGGATGATGTTTGGTGGCCTTATTCGGGATTGTATTATTGGACAAGTGATTTGTCTACGCAGATTTCTGCAAGTACTAAACGTCATGGAGGTTACCTTTTTGGTGCCGGTCAAAAGTTAGGATGGTGTGATGAAAGCTTGGCGACAATGGGTTTCGACTACACTCAACTGAACGGTTATGACCGCTGTTTTGGAATGAAAGTCCGTCCGGTAAAGGATAAGTAAAATTTGATTGATAACACATATTAAAAGGTGTGCCTGTAAAAAACAAGGTACACCTTTTTTTATAACGAATCCGGAGAGTTGTCGTTCTAATTCAGAAAATGAGTTGGACATAGAAGTCGTATCTGTTTGGAAATGGTTGTTGCGGTAAGGTGAACTGCTGTTGTATGATAATTTGCAACTTTGTTGCACGAATCATTCGCTATCTTTGCAGCAACTAAAAGAGGAAAGATATGGGACATTGCAGTTGTTGTGCACACGGACACGGGTGTGCGTCTGAAAAGGAAAATGGAGTTAAGAGGTCTGTATTTCAAGAATATTGGAAAGTCGGACTTTCATTTATATTGCTGATAGCCGGTATCGCGATGAATGCTTTGGATGTGGCATTTTTCCAGAAGGAATATGTTGCTTTGGCCTGGTATGTCATAGCTTATCTCCCGGTAGGGATTCCTGTGATGAAAGAGGCTTGGGAAGGCATGAAGGAACGCGATTATTTCAGTGAGTTTACTTTAATGATTGTGGCTACAATCGGTGCGTTCTATATAGGCGAGTATCCGGAAGGGGTGGCTGTAATGCTGTTCTATACAGTCGGAGAGCTATTTCAGGAGAAAGCGGTTGATAAAGCGAAACGTAATATTGGCGCTCTCTTGGATGTGAGACCGGAAAAAGCTTTGGTGCTGAGAGATCATGAATTGATTGTAGAGAGCCCGAAGAATATCAAAGTCGGTGAGATAATTGAAGTAAAAGCAGGTGAGCGGGTACCTCTGGACGGAACGATGGAGAGTGAGGTCGCTGCATTCAATACAGCGGCTCTAACGGGTGAAAGTGTGCCGCGCAATATTCGGGAAGGAGAGGAAGTACTTGCCGGAATGATTGTGACGGATAAGGTTATTCGTATAAAGGTGACAAGACCTTTTGATAAAAGTGCGCTTGCCCGGATACTGGAACTGGTTCAGAACGCTTCCGAACGGAAAGCACCGGCAGAGTTGTTTATTCGGAAGTTTGCGCGTGTCTACACCCCGATTGTAATAGGGATGGCAGTATTAATCGTTCTTCTGCCATTTGTCTATTCGTTGTTTGGCACGCACTTTGTATTTACATTTAATGATTGGTTGTACAGAGCTTTGGTTTTTCTCGTAATTTCGTGTCCATGTGCTTTGGTGGTGAGTATCCCGTTGGGATATTTTGGAGGTATCGGAGCCGCATCCCGGCTTGGCATCCTGTTTAAAGGCGGGAACTATCTGGATGCTATTACGAAAATCAATACAGTTGTATTCGATAAAACAGGGACTCTGACAAAAGGAACGTTTGAGGTGCAGGAATGTAAACCGGTGTCCGGTATTGCGAAAGAAGAGCTGATCCGATTGATAGCTTCGGTAGAACGAAATAGCACACATCCGATAGCTAAAGCTATTGTGGAATATGCGAAACAACAGAATGTAGAACTGATGTCAACCTCCGATACGAGAGAGTTTGCCGGTTTTGGTCTGGAGGCGACGGTTGGCGGAAACACTGTGTTGGTCGGAAACAGTCGGCTGTTGTCCAAATTTAATATTGCATATCCGGCAGAATTGTTGAAGATAACCGATACGGTTGTGGTCTGTGCCATCGGAACTAACTATGCCGGTTATTTGTTATTAGCTGATACGCTGAAAGACGATGCGAAAACAGCGATTGATAACCTAAAAGCGTTGAAGGTTAAAAACATTCAGATATTGTCCGGTGATAAACAAAGTATTGTTACTAACTTTGCTGAAAAGCTAGGTATATCGAAAGCGTATGGAGACTTGCTGCCGGAAGGGAAAGTGCGACATCTGGAAGAACTGCGGCAGGATGAGGCTAATCAGATAGCGTTTGTAGGCGATGGCATGAATGATGCGCCCGTATTGGCGTTGAGCCATGTCGGTATCGCTATGGGTGGCTTAGGCAGTGATGCGGCAATAGAAACCGCCGATGTGGTGATTCAGACGGACCAGCCGTCTAAGGTGGCGGAAGCTATAAAGGTAGGAAAACTGACACGCCGGATTATCTGGCAGAATATTACGCTTGCATTCGGAGTGAAACTGTTAGTGCTGATATTGGGAGCGGGTGGAATCGCTACTCTTTGGGAAGCCGTTTTTGCGGATGTCGGTGTGGCGTTGCTTGCTATTATGAATGCTGTAAGAATACAGAAAATGATAAAATAGGAGAGAATATGGAAGAGAATATTTATTTGGATAAGTTGGCGCGGAGAGATATCAAACCGACGGCGATAAGGCTTCTCATACTGAAGAATATGATGGAAGTCGGGCGTGCGGTATCATTGCTCGATTTGGAAACGTTATTGGATACGGTTGACAAGTCGACTATATCCCGGACAATCGCTCTCTTTTTATCGCATCACCTGATACATAGTATAGATGATGGAAGCGGGTCGTTGAAATATGCTGTTTGTGATAATTCCTGCAATTGTGTGGTTCAGGATTTACATTCGCATTTCTATTGCGAGAAATGTCACAGGACATTCTGCCTGGAAGGCACGCATATTCCGGTCATTGATCTGCCGAAGGGATTTGCACTGCATAGTATAAATTATGTGTTGAAGGGCGTTTGCCCGGAATGTTCTTCCCTGCCTGCGTCGCACTCATAAACAAAATAAGCCGGAACTCCGATATAGAAAATATCGTTCAGTTCCGGCGTTATACTAATATTATCCGTTTAATGGATGTTTGGATTTAATGTATGCCAGTCTTTGATGGCTGGGATGATTCCCATTTCAATGACTTCGTCGCGGAGCTTGCACAGATGTTCGTAGCTCTTTTCCAATTCTTCCTGTTCGGCAGGTGTTCCCGCTACTTCCTTATAAGTAATGCCATCTTTGGTGATCGAAGTTTCCATTGCCATCATGATATGATCGAACTTCCCGTTTGAGACATAGGTTCCGGCAGGCCAGCGGAAAGGTTGTCCTCCCATAGCGGCGGCAATCATTTCGATGGAAAGATAGGCCGGACTCTGGAAAGAAGAACGTCCGCGCAGGTCGATGATATGTTTTCCACCTTGTATGACGCGTACTTTCAGTTCTTCCCATTCGTTCAATGGCAGGCGGGTGGTACCGATAAAGTCAGTCAGCGGTTCTCCCTTTATTTTTGTTGTAGAGGCAAATACTGCCATTTGCTCGCCATGACCGCCGTAAGTGCGGCAATTCTGAATGTCGGAAGCGGGGATATGGAAGTATTTCACCAATTCGTTTTGTAGGCGGGTGCTGTCCAATGCGGCGAGGGTGGAAACTTGTGAAGGTTTCAGACCTGAATATAATAAGGTAATCAGCCCGGTGATATCCGCAGGATTGAAAATGACTACGATGTGCTTTACATTCGGGCAATATTGGCGAACGTCTTTGCCGAACTGAGCGGCAATTTCTGCATTACCTTTCAGCAAATCTTCACGAGTCATGCCAGCCTTGCGGGCTGCTCCACCGGAAGATACGATATAAGAAGCTCCGGTCAACGCTTCCTTGATGTCGGAGGTATAAGTGAGGTTGACGCCTTCAAAGCCACAGTGATACAGTTCTTCCGCCACTCCCTCCAAAGCCGGGGCGAATGGATCGTACAGACAGATATTCGGAGTCAGTTTCATCATCATGGCTGTTTGCGCCATATTAGAGCCGATCATTCCGGCAGCTCCCACAATTGTAAGTTTCTCGTTAGTCAAAAATTCCATAAAGCTTAATATATTTAAAGGTGAATAACTTTTTCATTTCTTTTTGCCGTTACAAAGTTAACATATTGCGAGCCTGATTGTTCATTGTAAATAGTTTTACCCGATAACGAAAAGTTATAGTGCCTGAAAGGGTAGTTCTGTTCAAAATAGATTATCTTTGATGCAGATAAGAAATTTCTCTGTATCTATCTGATTGATAGATTGTAATTGAGAAGTAATAAGTTGCTGGTAACGATTTGGCAAAAGTCTGGCTGCACTGATAATCTGTGCTTTGCGTACCTTCAAACAACTTTTATTTTTCATGATCCTGTAATTATCCAATAGCCTGTCCGGTTTGTTCCTTTGCGAGATAAGATTCCCCGATTCTTTAAATCTGCAATGATGCGTTCACACTGACGTTTACTTAATTTCAAAGTATCTGCAAGTTCTTTTGCTGTGATTTTTGAATTTTGCCGAATCAACTCGATCAACAAGACTTCGCTATCTTTTCCCAAAATACCGACATTACCGACATCACTACCGACATGCATGTCGGTATTCGGATTGTAATTCGTATTAATAAACTGCACCTGAAACGATAGTCCAACCTCTCTCCAACGAAGTTCGATGTTTGGATACTCTTTCATTTCATCGGCAATCAACTTCAAGCCGTTGCCCCATTGGTCGATGATACCAAGACGTTTGAAAACAGGGGCTATCACTTTGTTGCGTGCATCACTCTGACGGCTTTCCATTGCAGCATAGTCGATTGATGGTGGTAGAAGTCCCGGACTGGTTATCTCTACCATATCATCATAGATTGCAATCTTAACGTCCTTTCCTGTGAGAGAATAATCCCGATGAACCACCGCATTACGAATCGCCTCACGTATTGCCTTAACAGGGTACTCCCAACGAGAGACAGTGTACACTCCCTCAACGGTCGCTCCTTTATTGATATGACGTAACACAAAGTTGTACGCTTCCTCTGCTTGTGTGGCAATATTGGTCGTAATACTCTTTTGGTCTATAAAATCGTCAATACTAACGCCCTTAAAACGAGCACACTCCACCTTTGCATAGTGAAACAGTGAGTTTCGCAACGGGTCGTCCGAGAATAGAATCAACGCATTGGTCGGATATTTTACTCCTTGCATATCTTTAACCAAGTCTAATTTCCTTAACGCTTGGTTAGATAATTCTTCCCCTGTTTTCTCCTTGAATATAGCCTTAAAACCATCTATATTCAAATCATTTACAGTCTTATCGGGTATAACTTCGCTATCAAAAGAGATATTTCGTCTCCGACGTTCCAATTCCGAGATGATAGCTTCATCCGCAAGTCGATTGGTCGAGCCTACACGAATAAATGTCCCTTGTAACTTACCTTTCTCTTTGAGATAATAAGGTGGCGTACTACCTCTGAAAACAGTCACCTGAATCAAGTGTTTGTTTTCTTCGCTTATAAATTTTATCTCCGGCAATATCGCAGGATAGCAACGGTCAAAAATAATATTACTTATTTTCTCCTCGATAGCCACCAACTTGTCCTCATCCAATCCTACCACTTTACGAGGATCATCTGCCACACCAATATACAGGTCGCCACCTGCATCATTGGCAAATGCCACAACCGTTTTAGCCAAATCGGAATGCTCCGGCAACTCTGCCTTAAATTCCAATCTACGCCCTTCGGGCTGGTTAAGTATCTCTTTTATGTTCATACTTCTGTTGTTCTTCTTTGTAATAAGCTTTATAGAGCTTGCCTTTCTTGTCTTCTCCTTGTTCGATTAGCTGTCTATCACCATGAATATAGATATGGCAATTCCTTGATTTTGCTTATATCGTCTATTAGATTTCAAATATAGGAAATTATTTTGAATAATAATGAGCAATATTTCTTAAATGAAAAGGCCGTGACCTAAACCGCTATTCATCAGTCTTATTACTGCGTTCTACCCTAAGTCTCGATTATATTTCCTATCTTTGCGATGGATATAAATATGATAGTGTATAAATAGGAAAAATATGAATATCGAATTAGGAAAGTTCAATCAGCTTGAAGTTGTGAAGGAGGTAGACTTCGGCGTATATCTTGATGGAGGGGAAGAAGGTGAGATTTTATTGCCTACCCGCTATGTGCCCGAAGATTGTAAGATAGGGGATATCTTGAATGTGTTTCTCTATCTGGATATGGATGAAAGGCTGATTGCTACTACGCTGACTCCGTTTGTGCAGGTAGGACAGTTTGCTTGTCTGGAAGTGTCTTGGGTGAATCAGTATGGGGCTTTTCTGAATTGGGGACTGATGAAGGATTTGTTCGTACCGTTCAGGGAACAGAAGATGAAGATGCAGGTTGGACGGAAGTATGTGGTTCATGCGCATCTTGATGAAGAAAGTTACCGTATTGTGGCCTCGGCAAAGGTAGAACGTTATCTGTCGAAGGAGAAACCGGAGTACGCTGCGGGGGAAGAGGTAAATATTCTTATCTGGCAGAAAACAGACTTGGGCTTTAAGGCAATTATAGATAATAAATATAGCGGCTTACTGTATGAGAATGAAATATTCAGTTCGATAGAGACCGGAATGGAGATGAAGGCTTTTGTGAAACAGGTGCGTGAGGATGGAAAGGTGGATTTGATTCTTCAGAAACCGGGCTTTGAAAAGGTCGATGATTTTGCGAAGACATTGCTTGATTATATTAAAGAGCAGGGAGGACGGATTCATCTGAACGACAAGAGTCCTGCGGAAGATATTTATGATACGTTCGGTGTGAGTAAGAAAACCTTTAAGAAAGGAGTAGGCGATTTGTATAAGAAACGTCTGATTGCCTTGCATGAGGATGGCATTGCTTTGGTGGAATCCTAAATAGAATAGGGAAATCCCTATGCACGAATAGAGGGAATCATTGGGGTGGGGAGTTTTCTCACCCTATTTTTGTACTATCAGATTAGAGATATTAATAATAAAAACTGGATAAGTATGCGTAAGATTGTAATAAGTTTCTGTATCCTACTCGCTGCTCTCTCTTTAAAGGCTCAGACTGTAAGTGGAATCCGTATTGATGGCGGAGATACCCCGATTCTTGTATATTTTGGAGGAAACCAGATGTGTCTGCCGACTACAACATGTTTTGTCGCTAACTTGAAATCAGGATATTACACCGTTGAAGTGTATGCTACACGCTCTGCCCGTCCGGGAGAGAGGGTATGGAAAGGGAGGCGGTTATATAATGAACGTATTTATTTTGATGGGAATAGCGTGAAAGAGATTTACGTGGATGGACGTGGAGAGATTCGTCCCGGTAGGCCTGGCCGCCCCGGACAAGAGGGATATTGTCCGGATAATGGTCAATATGACAGAGTGATGAGTGAGAGACTTTTTAAGAAGTTTCTCAGTGAGGTGAAGAAAGAACCTTTTAAGGATGACCGCATGGAGATGATTAAGACGGCGTTGGCCGGTTCGGATTTTACTTCCGGACAATGTCTTGAATTGACGCGACTTTATACTTTTGATGATGACCGGATGGAGATTATGAAGATGATGTATCCGCGTATCGTTGATAAAGGGGCTTTCTTTACAGTCATTGCTACGCTGACATTTTCGTCTAACAAGGATGAGATGAATAAGTTTGTGCAAAGCTACGGCAGACGTCGATAGTGATAAATGATTAAGTGTGGGTGTTTATTGAAATAATGAATGATAGGAGGTTGAATTATGAAGCGGATATTATTTTTACTTTTTGCTATCGGTTTGGGTGCAGGTATGACTGTGATGGCAGGAATGAGTACTAGCAAGATACGTAAGGAAACGCGTTTTCTTACAGATAAGATGGCGTATGAACTGAATCTGACCACTCAGCAATATAATGATGCGTATGAGATTAATTACGACTTTATTTATTCGGTCCGTAATATCATGGATTACGTGGCACGTGGTTATGAATGGGCGATGGATGACTATTATGAAGCGTTGGACATCCGTAATGACGATCTTCGTTGGGTATTGAGTGATGGGCAATATTGTCGGTTCATGGGAGCCGATTATTTTTATCGGCCGATTTATGTGACCGGAGGAAGATGGAGTTTACGGGTTTATATCAATTATCCGAATCGCGGCTTGTTCTATTTCGGTGTGCCTTATCATTATCATACCTATTGTGGAGCTCACTATCGTCCGCATATTCATCATGCCAGCTATTATCGGGGTAGATACAATCATTTTCACCATTATTCTACGCCTCATCGGGTAAGGGATCAAAGAGTATATCACTCTTACCGCCGTTCGGATTTTGGCTCGGTTCGGATTCGTCCGAATTCTTCGGTACGTCCGCATAATGCACCGACACGTCTGGGTAATTCTTACCGTCCGGGAACGACAACAAGACCTGGTAGCAATGTTGCTCCTGATAAAAATAGAAATAGGAATACGAATAGAGTAGGAAGTGATCGTAATTCCGGTCGTCGTCCGGAAACAGGTCCCGGTTCTTCAAGCTCTAATCGCAGACCAACAAGCGGAAGTTCAACTGGCTTCAGTTCCTCCAATCGTGAAAGTGGAAAAACAAGTAGTAGTTCGAGAGGAAGTTCAAGTAGACGAAACGATAGTAGTTCCTATAATAGAAATAACAGTTCTGAGAGAAATAACAGCTCTTCCAGTTCCAGGCGCGGTAGCTCCAGTCGTAGTAGCTCCAGTCGCAGTGATTCTGGTCGCAGTAGATCTACCCGGAGCAATGTCTCTAGTGGACAAACAGAAAGACGCTCTTCTTCCGGAAGTACGAGAAGCAATAGCACTCAAAGTTCTTCCCGTTCCTCTGAAAGAAACAGCAGCAGTTCAAGAAGATAACCTATTCCTTTATTATTTATATCAATCTCATTACTCCTCAGCGGAAGGAGAACTAGACTCCGGGTTTTCACCGGCTAGACTATTCCGGGCAGCGCCCGTAACTTGGATATCGGGGCGGATACTATCCGCCTCGATTTCACTTATTATTCCTTTCTGTGCAAGCCGCTTGGCAATCAACTTATAATAGCCTTCCATATTCTCCTTTAACTGTCCGCCTTCTGCAAAAGAGCTGCGGAAATGCTTGGGCTTCGGGATAATGGAAGCCAGGAAAATGCTTTCTTCCGTGTTCAGTTGTGAAGGGCGTTTATTGAAATAATAAGCAGAAGCTTCCTGAATGCCATAAACGAGCGGTCCCCATTCAACAATGTTCAGATATACTTCGTACATGCGTTCTTTAGAAGTTAATCTTTCATTTTCTATTAGCCATACAATCAATGCCTCTTCCAATTTACGTGCAAAGTTCTTATTACGGTTCAGGAATACATTCTTTACGAGTTGCATGGTGATCGTGCTTCCTCCACGAGCAAAGCGTTTCACTTGCAAGTCGTAAATCAATGCTTCCCGTAGGGCGTCGGGCAGGAAACCTCGATGGTAAAAGAATGCTCCGTCTTCACTTTGCATAACGGACATTCTAAGGATGGGGGAAATGCTATCCAATGGTGTAAAGTGTTCGCACGAAGGGCCAATAGGAAAAGTCCGTACCGGTATTCCGTTCTCATAAGCTGTATAAATGAACTCTCCGGACATTTTGGAGAGTGAAGTGGCCCCATAGCTCGTGATGCGGAAGTCTTTCTCTTTCAGTTCGGATTCCAGTTTGAGACTATCCAGTTGTGCAAAATCAATATCTAATAGAAAATGATAGGCCAACTCGCCACTTGTCTTGATGCCTTCCAAGTTGCTGAATAATCCTTTGGGGAGAGAGCTGAACAGATCATCTGCCGGAAACCAGGATTTGTTGACTGCAGCAGTGAAATGCCAGTTTCCTTTCTCTTTCTCGGCTCGCAAATAAGGATGAAACTGGAGTTTGTTGAAATCAACAATGGTCGTACTATCCAGCTCGAGTGAGTGCCCGCTAATGTTCATCTCGTAACAGAGTTGTCCACGATCGAGATGAATTACTTCAGGAGAGAGGGCTTTATGAAATACGTCAAGTCCGTTCACTCTCGCTTTTCCTTTGAGGAGCAGTTGATTGGATGCACGCTTATCTTTAGTCATATTATAAGATAGGGTGTCGAAAGTGACTTCTGCTCCAAAACGGCGGGTAATATAAGGTAGTGAGATTTTTCTTTTTTCCGGGGCAAAGAGAGATGCTTTTAATGTATAGTCTCTTCTGTTTAGTTCGCCGGTTGCTTCCCATAGTTGTTGATGAAGTTGATTGCCAGCCCATTCATAAGCACATTCCGTACTTCGATTTTTCCTTTTAGCAATTCCCAAAAACTTAGTTTTACATTGACGGATTGTAATGTCAGGAGGGTATCGCGTTGGTTGGGAACAATAGAAAGTCCTTGTAAAGCCACTTCATTGCAGCCTTTCATCCGTAACTCCTGATAATGAATTTGTAGATCGTATGTTTGTTCGGCACGTGTAGTTCGTTTGTCAACGATATGGCATAAAATGACATTGCGGAATGCAAAGAGACAAATAAGGCTGGTAAGCAAGATACCGGTAGCCGATAGAATGATAATTCTTTTTTTGCTGGATGTTTCCATCTTTTTTTTCTTGATATGATAATCGCTGCAAAGGTAGATAATAATTCGGGGTAATAAGCGGAGTGTTTTCCCCATTTTTAGAGTTATATTCATCAGTAGAAAGAGGAAAATACAAAAAAAGGCGCTTTATTTGCAATATTAATCTTTTGTTAAGGTCTGTATTAATCTTTTCGTTTACTTGTTAATGTTACTTTTACGCTCAAAACCAATACTTTTGAAATTATGATGCGAATGAACAAACCGATGACTACTGCAATGTTTTGCATGGCATTATTGCTTGGAGGACTCTCATCTTGTACCACAAATGATGTGGAAGATATACAGGGAGATGGTGAACAAGACCTTTATGAAATTAAGGATCGTGCGTTGGGAGAATACCTTGTTTATAACTGTAGCCGTACAGACGAAAACAAGCTTCCTTATGAAATGGCTGTTGCGGAAAATGGCAAATTCTATCTGAACACCCAAAAAGCCGCTACCGTGGAAAATCTATATCTGGTAAAAAACGATGCGCAGATATCTAAATTGAAGAGTGCAGGGGTGGCTACGGCTGCAGTGAAAATTGTAGATATGGACGGTTTGCAGTTCTTTACCGCTCTAAAGACATTGAAGATCACCTCCAATTCAGTGGAACGTATGGACCTGACCGCATTGACTCAACTTGAAACGGTTGAGATGAATAACAACTGCATTGCAACACTGGACTTATCACAGAACACTAAACTCGTTCGTTTTCGTTATGGTGGGAATACTACTACCGATACGTCTACCAAACTTTCGACAATTAGCTTCGCAAATAATAATGTGATAGAACATATTTATTTAAAGAACCAGAATCTTCAGGAGAATGGGTTTACTCTTCCTTCAAATTATTCGGCATTGAAAGAACTTGATTTGAGTAATAACCCGGCTACTCCTTTTGCTATTCCGGAGGATTTAATGAACCAATTGACTACTGCTGTCGGAGTGGTGGCTGACTCTGAAGGAGGAGGCGATGAAGACGGTGAATTGTTCACGATCCCGGATAAGGCTTTTGGAGAGTACCTTTATTATCTATCGACAACAGCTGGCAAGTTGCCACAAGGACTTGTTGTGAAAGAGGGTAATGAATATCAATTGGATAAAACAATTGCAGCTACTGTCACTTCTGTGAATGTCAATAAAATGAAGAACACGATTGCTGAATTACAAACTGCTGGTTTAACAACTGCGGAAACTTTGATAAGTTCTGCAGATGGATTACAGTTCTTTACAGGGCTGGTTGAATTTACAGCTACTTCAAATAAGTTTACCGAGGCACTTCCGATTACTGGACTTAGCAATTTGGAAGTCTTGCAAGTGAACACGGCAGGAGTTGGCTCATTGGATTTGAGTGGTAATCCCAAATTACGAATTCTGAACTGTAATGGTAGTACGAAAAGTGGATATGGTACCTTGTCGTCTATTAATCTTTCATATACGTCCAATCTGGAGACTCTTAATCTGAAAAATAATAAACTGGAGGCGATCAATGTGACGAATCTGGTTAAGCTAACAGAACTTGACTTAAGTGCTAATCCTGGTGCAAATTTCAAGATTCCGGCAGGAATATTTAATAATTTGACTACTGCCAAAGGCGTAGAAGCTGAATAATTCAAATAAAGGATACTATGATGATATATATAGGTGCATTTATAGCCTTACAGATAATTGTATTGGTGGCTTATTGGCTAATGAAAAAGAATAATCCGCAGGGAGTATTGATGGTAGCCGGAATTCTGATGTTGGCACTTAGTATGCTGCTTGGTATGCATTCGCTAAGTCTGACCGAGACAACGGGAACGCCAGTTTTCGATCTCTTCCGGATTATCAAAGAAACTTTTTCATCGAATATGCTTCGTGTCGGTTTGATGATTATGACTATTGGAGGTTATGTAGCTTACATGAAAAAGATAAAGGCTAGTGATGCATTGGTATATGTGTCTATGCAACCGCTGGCCATATTCAAGAAATTTCCTTATATCGCTGCTTCCATTGTTATTCCTATCGGGCAAATGCTTTTCATTTGCACACCGAGCGCAACGGGACTTGGACTGTTGCTGGTCGCTTCTATCTTTCCTATTTTGGTAGGCTTGGGAGTGAGTCGTTTGACGGCAGTATCTGTTATTTCTGCTTGTACCATTTTTGATATGGGCCCCGGTTCGGCCAATACTGCCCGGGCGGCGGAACTTGTCGGTCAAAATAATATGCTGTACTTTGTTGAACACCAGCTTCCGCTGGCCATTCCGCTTACTATTTTGCTAATGATTGTTTACTATCTCACCAATCGTTATTTTGACCGCAAGGATCGCCAGTCTGGACGTACACAGCCTGAAATGGTGGATACGAAAGATTTTAAGGTAGATATTCCTTTGATTTATGCGATTTTGCCAGTGTTGCCATTGTTCCTGTTAATCATATTCTCGAAGTATGTACACTTGTTCGATCCTCCGATCGAGTTGGATACCACTACGGCAATGTTCGTCTCTCTGGCAGTTTCCATGTTGTTCGAGTTGATACGGCTTCGTTCCTTTAAAGCGGTTTTTGTGACTATGAAATCATTCTGGGAAGGGATGGGTAAGGTATTTACCAATGTGGTGACACTGATTGTTGCAGCAGAAATCTTCTCTAAGGGATTAATTAGTCTTGGCTTCATTGATGCGTTGGTTGAAGGATGCACCAGCCTGGGATTCTCTGGAACTTTGGTTTCTATTGTCATTATCCTGATTCTTTTCCTGGCTGCCATCCTGATGGGAAGTGGCAATGCTTCTTTCTTCTCGTTTGGCCCGCTGGTTCCGTCAATCGCTACCAAAGTCGGTATGGCACCCGTAGATATGATATTGCCTATGCAATTAGCATCGAGCATGGGACGGGCGGCGTCACCTATTGCCGGTGTGATTATTGCTATCTCGGAGATCGCTGGTGTATCGGCTACCGATTTGGCCAAACGCAATATCATTCCGTTGACAATCACACTGATTGCCATGATAGTTATTCACTTTTTTATTTAACAAGTAATACTGATTATGATGTTCAAACTGATTCAAAATATACATCTTTATGCTCCTGAAGACAAGGGGATGAACGACCTGCTTATTTGTGGTGAAAAAATTGCTTGTATCGCACCCCATATCGATATTCGTGGAATAGAAGTAGAAGTGATCGATGGAGCAGGCATGAATGCTGCTCCTGGCTGTATCGACCAACACGTACATATCATTGGCGGAGGCGGACAAACCGGATATTTCTCTCTGGCTCCTGAAGTGCCGCTTAGCCGTTTACTGGCTTGTGGAACGACTACGGTAGTCGGACTATTGGGAACCGATGGCTTCGTGAAGCAATTACCGGCACTTTATGCTAAAACAAAAGCACTATGCATGGACGGTATATCAGCTTATATGCTTACCGGCTACTATGGACTTCCCACTCCTACATTGACAGATTGTGTTGCCAATGATTTGATTTTCATTGATAAAGTGATCGGCTGTAAGATAGCTATAAGCGATGACCGTAGTTCCTATCCTACCAAAAGTGAGCTGATGCGTATCATTCAGCAAGTACGTCTGGGGGGCTTTACTTCTGCCAAGGGCGGAGTGATGCATGTGCATTTGGGAGCTTTATCCGGAGGCATTGATCTGTTGCTTGAGATAGCGCGGGAATATCCTTCATTAATCAGCTATATTTCTCCTACCCACATGGGACGTACGCACGATCTGTTCTTGCAAGGAATCGAATTTGCCCGTATGGGGGGAATAATCGATATTTCCACAGGCGGAACGAAATATTGCGAACCCTATGAAAGTGTATTGGAGGGATTGAATGCCGGAGTATCTATTGATCGTATGACTTTCTCATCGGATGGTAATGCCGGTGTGCGTCGTAAAGACCCGGTTACCGGGGAAGACAGTTATACTGTGGCACCCTTACATCGAAATCTGGAACAGGTAATCCGGTTGATAGTGGATGGAGGTATTGCCCCTTCGGATGCTTTCCGCCTGATTACAACGAATCCTGCCCGTACAATGAAACTGAAAGGAAAAGGAGAACTCCGGGAAGGATGGGATGCGGATATAACGCTGTTTGATGATAAATGGAAATTGCAGGGTGTCTACGCCCGTGGTGCGGAAATGATGCATGAAGGCATCGTGATACGTAAGGGAAATTTTGAAATGTAATACTAAAACAACATGGATATGAAAAAATATCTATTATTCCTGATAGGGCTATTCTTGTTCCTTCCGGTAATGGCGCAGACAGACGAAGGCAGTGATGACGCCGAAATAGTGGAAGCCAGCAATGAAAGTTTATCAGATATCGACAACAAGGTAGTTCTCCATCGCTATAAAATGGGGGATGGCTTAAGACTCACAACACAGGGCGGCAATAAGCTGGTTATTAGCGGAATGGTACAAACCTCGGTAGAAAGCCGTCGCTTTGAAGATGTGGATCAGATGTACAACCGCTTCCGTGTGCGACGTGCCCGTGTGCGTTTTGATGGAAGTGTCTATCATGATAAATTGCGTTTCCGCTTGGGACTCGACTTGGTGAAAGGTAGTGAGACGGACGATGATTCCGGTTCCTTATTGATGGATGCTTATGCAGCCTATCGCCCTTGGGGTTCTAAACTGGTCGTTTCGTTTGGGCAGCGTTCCACTCCTACGGATAACTACGAATTACAGATGAGTTCCCACACTTTACAGTTTGGCGAACGTAGTAAGATCACTTCTGCATTTAGCACGATTCGTGAACTGGGAGTCTTTGCCGAAAGTTCTTTCCGGGTAGGCAGCAAAGGCCTTCTACGTCCTGCTATTGCCATCACTGACGGTTCCGGTCCGATTTCGGAAGGAAAACGTTATGGTGGATTAAAGTATGGCGGCCGACTGAATTATCTTCCTTTTGGAGCTTTCCGTTCGATGGGAGGCAGCAGAGAAGGGGATATGGCTTACGAACTGACTCCGAAGTTAAGTGTGGGTGTTGCTTATAGCTATGCGGACGGCACATCCGATCGTCGTGGCGGCCGTAGTAACGGGGATATTCTTTATATGAATGACCGTGATGAAATAGATCTTCCCGACTATGCTAAATTGGTGGCAGACTTTGCCTTTAAGTATCGCGGATTTTCCATGTTGGGCGAATATGCGAAGACTTGGGGATATGTTCCTTCTTCTATTACGAAACGGGTAAGAAACGATGGTTCCACTGCTACTACCTTTGATGTGAACGGAGAGCAGAACGTAGAAGCTTATATCAAAAATAGAATGATGTTGGGGCAAGGGTTTAATATTCAGGCAGGATATATGCTTCGCAGTCTTTGGAGTTTTGACTTGCGTTATACATACCTTAAGCCGGACGAATATTCATATATGAATAATAATCTGTATTTCAACAGACATAACTTTTATGATTTTAGTGTCTCCAAATATCTGACACGTAATTATGCTGCCAAAATACAATTAACTGTCGGACTAGCCCGTAGCAATGGTGAAAACCGTACTCCCGACAGTACATACACCTATAATGGTAATGAGTGGATAGGAAACCTATTGTTCCAATTTAAATTCTGATGAAGCTATGAAACGAATATTATTAATACTCTGTCTTTTATTATCCGGTCTTCCATTCTATGCTCAACAGACCGGAAAGGTGACGGCGAAGTTCTTCCCGGACCCACAGGTCGACATGGATGCACCGGCATTTGCCAAGAAGCATGGTTTCACCACTTATCGTGAGTTGATGACGTTCTTGCATGATTTGGCTACCGCTCATCCGGAATGGGTGAAACTTCAAATTGTAGGTCGTACTCAGCGTGGACGTGAAATACCTATGATAAAGGTGAGCAAAGGAGGAAGTGATAAGTTACGTGTCCTCTATACAGGATGTGTACATGGAAATGAACCGGCTGGTACGGAAGGACTTCTATATTTTATGAAGCAACTGACCCGTGATCCTCAACTGTCTGCCCTGCTTGATAAGATGGATTTCTATATCCTGCCTTCGGTAAATATTGACGGAAGCGAACAGGGAGAACGGCTCACTGCCAATGGTATAGACCTAAACCGTGACCAGACTCTTTTGTCAACCCCGGAAGCACGCACTTTACAACGGGTTGCTCTGACAGTCAAACCTCATTTGTTTATCGATTTCCATGAATACAAACCGCTTCGTGCCTCTTACGAAGAAGTGACCGACGGGCTTCTGGTTACCAATCCTAACGACTTTATGTTTTTGTGGAGTAGCAACCCGAATGTATCTCCCGCATTACGTACTGTTGTAGACGATTTTTATGTGCCGGAAGCTAGTCGTATGGCTGATGCGGAAGGACTGACACATCATACCTATTTTACTACTAAAAGTAATCGTGGAGAAGTTATATTCAATATCGGTGGTTCCTCTCCCCGTTCTTCCTCTAATATCATGGCATTGCGTGGAGCTATTTCAATGTTGATGGAAGTACGTGGTGTCGGCTTGGGGCGCACTTCTTATAAACGTAGGGTATATACTGTTTATAAATTGGCAGAGTCATTTGCCCGTACTACTTTTGAGCATGAAGATCAAATACGAAAAGCTGTAGATGAATCTGCTCATTATAATGGTGATATTGCCGTGACTTTCCGTTCGAAACCCGCTTCCGACTATCCGTTGAATTTTATCGATATCCTTGCCTGTAAAGAGATAACTGTGCCTGTTGAGGCCCGTATCGCTCCCGAATCGGAAGTCGTATTGACCCGCCAACGTCCTGTTGCCTATTATCTGGATGCCAACCAAAATCGTGCAGTGGAAATATTGCAGCATTATGGGGTTGAACTGGAACGGCTGGAATCTCCTGAAACGGTTGAACTGGAGTGTTACACTGTTACAAAAGCAGTAGAAAGCCATGATTTGGTAGCCGGTATTTTACCGTTGAATGTGGCAACAAATACCAGTAACCGTACGATTACTCTTCCGGCCGGCAGCTATCGTATTCCCATGTCCCAACCTTTGGCCACCCTTGTGACAGTATTGCTGGAACCGGAATCAGCCAATGGTTTCGTCAACTACCGCGTGATTGATGCTGCAGTAAACAATACGCTGGGCGTCTATCGTAAAATGAAATAGATTAATTAATGACGATAAATAGAATACAAGATATGAAAAAGATAATAATAGGAGTTTTCTCCTTGATTTTGGCTACAGGTATGTATGCTCAGACAATTGGAAACGAGGCATTTCCGCAACTGAAAGATGGTTTGCTTGACTTGAACTTGAGAACACCCGGTCAGAAACTGCGTTTTGGCGGTTATCTCCAGGGATCAGGTTATTATACGGACATAAAGAACGCAGAGTCGGAATATGGATTTGATATTGAACATGCTTATTTAAGTCTGGAAGGTTCGTTCCTGAATGAGAAACTGGGATTCTTTTTACAGGCAGATTTTGCAGATTCCTACCCTTTGTTGGATGCATGGGTTTCGTATGCTCCCTGGAAACAGTTGAAAATCAGTGCCGGACAGAAACAGACTTTTACCAATACCCGGCAGATGATGATGCTCGATCAGGGACTTGCTTTTGGTGAACATTCATTGATGGATCGTACTTTCTCCCGTACAGGCCGTGAGTTGGGATTATTTGTTGAAAGCCGCTTGTCACTTGGCAAACTCGGATTTGATTTGGGCGCTGCTGTTACTTCCGGTGACGGACGCAATTCATTTGGTTCATCAAGCGCTGACCCTGATTTGGGTGGGTTGAAATATGGCGGACGTGTCACTGTTTATCCGTTGGGCTTCTTTACGAGTGGTAATGAAATGGTCTTTAATGATTTCATTCGTGAGAAATCTCCCAAATTGGCTATCGGTGCGGCCTATAGTTATAATGTCGGTGCCAGTAATATGGTAGGTGAGGGACATAATGATTTTCAGATGTATGATAAAGAAGGTACTGCGGATTATCCCGACTATCGTAAGTTGTCTGCCGATTTACTCTTCAAGTGGAATGGTTTCTCCTTGTTGGCAGAGTATGTCAATGCAACAGCGAACGGTTTGAACGGGCTTTATGTAGAAAAGGATGAAGGTGCAAAATTGAAACCGCATCAGATAGCCAATTACCTGGCTTTGGGAAATGGATTCAATGTGCAGGCTGGGTATCTTTTCCGTAAATTATGGGCACTTGATGTTGCTTACAGTAAAGTGAAACCCGAGTGGAAGGAGACTGAACAGAGTGTTTTGCGCGAGGCGGATAACATCACTTTCGGAGCATCGAAATATTTCAATAATAATACGTTCAAGCTACAGCTGGCAGGTTCATATACCTCATACAATCAGTTGGTGGGGGCAGGATCTAAGGAATTTCAGGTTAAGTTGAATCTTCATATTCTCTTTTGATAATGATGCGTGTAGCAAACTTATTGATTTTAATCATTGCCGTATTGATGACGAGTTGTTTTAAAGACGACGAATCGGAATCTTTGGGAGAAACCTCCGGGTTTCTTCCGGGAGACGGTATCGTGACATATTCCGGATATGCGCCTTTGGCCGACCGGCCTGTCCGCATACATTTTCATATCCCTGTCAACGGGGATATGAAAAAAATGCCGGTGTTGTTTGTATTTCCCGGATTAGAAAGAAATGCCGATGATTATTTGAATGCATGGCGTGCAGAAGCATCCAACAGGGAGGTAATGGTCTTTGTGTTTGAGTTTCCTACGGAGACTTACTCTACTGCACAGTATATCGAAGGAGGTATGTTTCAGGGAAATACGTTGCTTGATCGTTCAGAATGGACATTCTCACTTATTGAGTCCGTTTTTGATACTGTCCGGAAAGATACCGGTTCTTCGCGGAATAAATATGATGTGTGGGGACATTCTGCCGGAGCGCAGTTCGTGCACCGGTATGTGACGTTTATGCCTGATACCCGTGTTGATAGGGCGGTAAGTGCCAATGCGGGTTGGTATACATTGCCCGATGTGGATGTTGCTTATCCTTATGGCTTGAAAAATACGGATGTCGCAACTACCTCCCGGGTGGCATCGTTGTTTGCCCGTAAACTGATTGTTCATTTGGGCACGGCAGATACGGATCGTAACGGACTGAACACTTCAGCAGGTGCCGAAGCACAAGGGGCAAACAGGTATCAGCGTGGTAAGTATTATTTTTCAGAAGCGAAGCGTATCAGTATCAAAGATGGTTGTTCATTGAACTGGGACAAGTATGAGGTGGCAGGTGTTGCACATGAGTATGCCAAGATGGCGGCAGCCGGAGCAAAAATACTCTATTAAGTAAGACTAAAATTTTGAGCCATCGGTTAAATAGCTTATTTTTGTTGACCTATTTATCAGACAGGTATTTAAAATGTTTCTATCGGCATCGTACATACAAGGATTGTATTCTTTAGGGCAAAAGATTATGCTATTGATATTCTGCCTCTCTTTTACTGTATCCGTACGTGCTGTACGTCCCGCAGAAGAGATTAAGAGAGTGAAGGCAGATCAGATACTTGATACGAAACAGTTTAATTATCTGGATAAAGGGAGCATTATCACATTGCAGATTGTGCTTCCCGAGCAGGATAAAGTGGTGTTTGAGTCGCTGATGCGCATTGAAAGTACAGATAAAGAATTATATAATCTGATTCTTTCCCGTTCTCCGCAGGCAGGTACTGAACTTCTGTGGGTGTGTAATTCAGAGGTTGAGAAAGTGCGGATAGGCTCTCCAAAAGATTCAATCCGGACTGATACCATGTCAGTAGGCTTTTCGGTTCGTTTCCCGGCAGATTCGGTTTATATATCCGCAAATGAACATTCTTATGCATTTTCGTCGCATGGCATTCGCTCGGACCGGGGGTATCGATTTCATATTCTGGGTGATAAACGTTCCCATTTGAAGTTGGTGGAGGGGCATGCTGAATTGTTGTTGATTGGAAAGGAGGAGCAACATCTGTCCGCCTGGTACTGGATTTTATTGATTATTGTGGTGGATATGATTGTGTTCCTGGGAATGCATTGGCGGCGTAGGCGTCAGAAGAGATTGAAGGCAAGCAACCGGATTGAGATACTCACCTCATTTGGCGATGAAGGAGAAAGGGTTAAGTTACCCCGGTATAATGCCGTTTACCTGTTTGGCGGATTGCAGGTTTTTGACCGTAATGGTGAGGAAGTCTCGCAACGTTTTTCTCCACTTCTGCGTGAGCTGTTTATTTTGTTGATTTTGCGGTCGGCGGAGAATGGAATATCGTCGGAAGAACTCACGACCATGTTGTGGTTTGATAAAGATGATGTAAGTGCCAAAAATAACCGGGCAGTAAATCTTTCCAAGTTGCGTGTGTTGGTAGAATCTGTTGGTGGTTGCACTATCTCCAAGATTTCGGGTAACTGGCGGGTGCAATTTGATAAAACAGCTTTTGTGGATTACTATGAATGTCTTCCGGAACGGATTCGTCCCGATAGCCTGACAACCGAACGAATTAAAATCATAGCAGCACTAACAGCTAAAGGCGGCTTGCTGAATGAGTGTGACTATCTGTGGCTCGATACTTTTAAAAGCCGGATAGCAGACAGCCTGATTGAATCTTTATTAAAGTATGCCACTTTATTGGATGAGCATGAAGCTTATGATACCAAATTATTAATATCCGATATTATCTTCCGGTTCGATTCCGTGAATGAAGCGGCTCTTAGACTCAAATGTGCCACTTATGTATCTATGCGTAAGCAATATATGGCTAAGACTACTTATGAACATTTCTGCAGGGAATACAAATCACTGTATGACGAGCCTTTTGAGCATTCTTTTAATAGCATTATTAGTCAGTAAATTATTTCTTTATTTGTTCGTTTTCGTACACCGTTCTGTTTTTCTAATGAACAGTTACGATTAGCTTTTGTAACTCTTCAATATCTATTTGACGAGTGGTAGATATTCTCCATAACCTTCCTCTTTCATTTTCTCTTTCGGGATAAAACGAAGTGAAGCGCTATTGATGCAATAACGTAATCCACCTTTCTCTTTCGGTCCATCTGTGAATACGTGTCCCAAATGAGCATCTCCGGTTTTACTGCGTACTTCCGTACGTATCATGCCGTGCGAAGTATCTTTCTTTTCTGCGATCAGATCTTTTTGAATCGGTTGGGAAAAGCTTGGCCACCCGCAACCTGAATCAAACTTGTCGGTAGAGACAAACAGAGGTTCTCCGGTAGTAATATCCACATAAATGCCGGGACGATGCTCATTCCAGTATTCATTGTGGAAAGCTGGTTCGGTGGCATTCTTTTGGGTTACGGCATATTGTTCTGCCGACAATTCCTTACGGAGGGTCGCATCATCCGCTTTTTGATACACTTTGGCTTTTGGCGCATTCGCTTTGCGTGCCATTTCGAATAAAGCAGGATTGATATGGCAGTATCCACCCGGATTTTTATCCAGATAGTCCTGATGGTAAGTCTCTGCCGGATAGAAATTTGTCAATGGCTTTACTTCTAGGACAATAGGAGTTTTATATTGTGCGGATAATAATTGAATTGCCTGCTTGATGACAGGGAGATCTTCTTTATCTACATAATAAATTCCGGTTCTATACTGCGTTCCCCTATCATTACCTTGCCGGTTGAGGCTGGTAGGATCGATTGTCTTGAAATATAGATCGAGCAGTAAATTCAAATCTACCGTTTTCGGATCATAAACCACCTTTACTGTTTCGGCAGCATTGGTTTTTCCTGAACAGACCTGTTCATAACTTGGATTAGCAACATTACTGTTGGCATATCCTACCTGAGTACTTTCTACTCCTCGAATTTGTTTCAGGAAATGTTCTGTTCCCCAGAAACATCCTCCCGCAAGATAGATTTCTGCTTGATTCTTCATTGGTTTAGCAACTCCTAAAAATGTATTACTAATCATTACAATCACTATAGCGATAAAATACTTCATATCCGTTAGTTCTTTCTATAATAACGAATGAACCAACGGATATGTTTTAAGGAACTACTATACTAAACTCAACTTTATTTCTTTTTTATTCAATGACCTGTCCTTTGTAGAAATCCAGAATTTTAGTCCGGAACAGGTAGTCATATTTTGCCTGCAACTTATCCGAAAGAGCTTTCGTCAGATTAAGTTTGGCTTCATTGTATTCCACAAAGGTAGCCTTGCCGTTATTGAACTTCTCACTCATCAGGCGGAAAGACTCTTCGTTGGCTTTTACTGCCACTTCACTGGAGTTGTATTTACTTTCTGCTGCCAGAGCATTATACCAGGCTTGCTGAATTTCTTTATAGAGTACTTTTTTACTGTTATCTAACTTCAAGGATAAATCTATTTGTTGCAAACGAGCCGTGCGTACCCGGTTTCTTGTGGCAAAACGGTTGAAGATTGGCACGCTCAAATTAAATCCTATATATTTATTCAGATTGTTTTTCATCTGACTGCCGAAGCTGCTCTCTGATCTTCCGCTAACCGTATAATAATTACTTCCCAGACCGGCACTGAAAGAGAGTTGTGGATAAAATGCACTTTGGGCAATACGAATACTATTAAGACTACCTTGCAAACGATATTCCGCAGCCTTAATGCTTGGTTTGTAAGTAAGTGCCTGTGTATATATGTCATCCGGCGGAGTGAGAGATTCGAACTCTAATTCTTCCTTAGGGCTTTCGAGTACAAATCCTTCAGGCGTGGGTAATTCCAAGAGTTGGGTGAGATCCAGTAAGGATAGTTTGTACGTATTGTCTGATTGTACAGCAGTCATTTCATCCTGTGCGACACGGGCTTGTGCTTCGGCCACTTCAGAAGAGGATGCTTTACCCACTCCCTGAAGACCTTGAATACGTTTTAACTGGTCTTTGCTTAAATCGACCTGATTATGAGCAATCTTACTTAATTCTTGATTGAATAAAACCTGTAAATAAGCAGAAGTGACATTGATTGCAATATCTTCTCTGGCTTTATTCAAATCTTCTATGGCAGCTTTTAAATCCAGTTTGGCAAGTGAATATTGGTTGGACAATTGCAAACCGGTAAATATAGGTACGTTTGTTCCCAAACTGAAACTGGTATTGGCGCTGTTAATGTCACTATACGAGTTGTCTATCGGAGAAGCAGTACGGCCCCAACTCCAGTTTTGGCTGGCACTACCGCTCAAATTCGGAAGGCGTGCCCATTTAGTGGTGTTTACACTCACTTTGCCTGCTTCGACATTATTGGCCGATTGACGGATTTCTATATTATGCTCAATGGCATAGTCGATACATTGCCGCAGCGTCCACGCTTGCGAAGAGTTGTTCTGTGCCTGGATGGAGGTGATTCCGACTCCGGCAAGCAGAAGGGCTGATATGGTTTTACGAATTATTTTCATCGGATTCAATTATTTATCTTTTTTCTCTGCACCACGTATTTTGTCCTGAACGGTTACCCCTTTCTTGATTTCTATCTTGATTCCATCACTCATACCGGCAGTCACCTGTGTACGCTGGAACTTTTGTTCGGGCACTGAATCTGTCATGATGTACACAAATGTAGAGTCACCACTAAATTCAACAGTGCTTTCGGGCACTGCCAATACCTGATTGGCTCTTTGTAACACGATTTCCGCATTAGCCGAATATCCGGAACGAATCAGTACGGAATCCGGAACAGAGATGGCGGCTTTTATCTCGAACTGGTTGGCTCCATTCGTTTCTACTCCTTTAGGAGATATATACTCCAGAATGGCATTGAAGGTCAGATTCTGTAAAGCTCCGATTGTCAACTTTATCGGCATTTGTTCGTGAATGCGTCCGACTTCCGTTTCATCAATATTGCCGCGAAAAATCAAGTCATTCATGTTGGCTACTGTGGCAATCGTGGTTCCATCATTGAACGTGTTACTCATAATCACCGAATTACCAGCCTTGACAGGTATATCCAGAATCAGCCCGTCGATAGTGGAACGAATCAGGGTACTGCTGAAAGAGGCACTGTTTTTGGTAATTCCTTCTTTTACGATTTCCAGATTATCTTTGGCTGTCTGCTTCTCTTCGCGTGCCTGTTTCAGGGCTACTTCACTTTTCTCGTATTCCTCCCGACTGATTAACTGGTCTTCATACAGTTTCCTGACGCGGGCGAAGTCCGTCTCGGCCTGTGTGGTATTGATTTCCGCCAGGCGCACCCGACTTTCGGCTGAATTCAGTTGTCCGAGTTCAGGGATTACTTTTACTTTGGCTATGACTTCCCCTTTTTTCACAGCTTGTCCGGCTTCTTTATATACTTCGTCTATAATGCCCGAAATTTGCGGCTTGATTAAGATTTCGTCTCTCGGTTCCACCTTTCCGGTAGCTACTGTTGTCTTTTGCAGGTCTGTCACTTCCGGTCTAACTGTTTCGTAAGTGATTACTTTAGGCTTGGATTTCTGATAAAGAAACACAAATGTTCCGACAAAAATGATAGCAACGACTACCAATAATGCGATTTTCAGATACTTTTTCATCTTGGATATATATGTTTAATTTCTAATTCTCAACTCTCAACTCTCCATTCTCAACTTCTACTCCTCCCGGATCGCTTCAATCGGTTTGATAGCCATAGCCCGGTAAGCAGGTGCCAGCCCGGCTAGCATACCCAACCCAATCAGTAAGATACACGTTCCGACTGCCAGTCCGAAGGTAACTTGGAAACGGATATCACCTCCATTTGAGTTAGCTGCCATTTCTGTTAGTTGCAGCACTATGACGGCAAAGGAGATTCCGCACATTCCTGCAAGGGCGGTCAGCACTATGCTTTCAGACAGAATCTGTTGCAGGATATCTTTCGGACGTGCTCCGATTGCCCGGCGGATACCGATTTCAGTGGTACGCTCTTTTACGGTGACCATCATGATATTGGACACGCCGATAGCACCCGCCAGCAAAGTTCCCAATCCTACCATCCAGATAAGTATATGGATACCGGTAAACAAATTATCGACCATAGAAAACATCGCTTCGGCATTCAGGAACATAAGTGCCTGTTTGTCGTTGGGAGCGATATAATGCGCAGCTTTGATAATCTGTTCCATTCGGGGGTGTATGTCGGATACCTTGACTCCACGTTTCACGGTGAAACTGATCACGTCAATCTGCCCTCCCAGATTATAAGTCTGCTGCATGGTAGTAAAAGGAAGGATGACTGCCTCCGAAGATTGTCCTTGTATGCTCATGTTTCCTTCGGAAGCGGACATTCCGATGACTTGATAATAAATTCCATCCACACGTATGTATTTGCCACACGGATCTTCGCCCGGCTTGAAAAGACTCTCATAGATTCTTTTCCCGATAACGCACACTTTGCGGTTTTCCTTTATATCTACATCATTGATATACCTGCCGTATGCTATCTCCTGTGATTCGATATGGAGATAGTCCGGATACAGTCCTTTTACACTGCAATCGTATTTTTTATCTTCGTATACGGCTTTGGAGCCCCAGCGGGCTGTGGAAGGGGTAATCACTTCCGCTTCTTTGATTTGGGACCGGAGGCGGTTGATATCTGTTGCTTCCAGATCCCACCATCTTCCTTTCCGAAAACCTTTGTAAGCCTCACCCGTTCTTTGTGCGGCAAGGAAACCGGAATTGGTGGCAAATCCTTCAAAATTTTTCTTCATCATCTCTTCCAATCCTTGTCCGCCTCCGATAAGGGCTACGAGCATGAAGATTCCCCAGAACACGCCGAATGCGGTCAGCAGGCTTCTTGTTTTATTTCTTGTGATGGTAATGAGGATTTCCTCACAGGTATCCATGTCTATTTTCATAATCTTAATCTGCTCTAAGTGCTTCAATCGGACGGATGCTGACAGCCTTGCGGGCAGGGAACAATCCGGCTAACGTTCCGGCGATTATTAATGTAAGTGTAGCTTGAATGGCGATTTTTATATCGACGGTCGGATTCAGGAAGACGGTTGTTGTCCATCCGCCGATATCCATGACTTGATTGCCGAAAGCGGCATTCATCCATTCGGTTACTCCGATGCCCGCCACCATACCTATATAGCCGAATAAAGTAGTGATGATTACACTTTCTACAATAATCAGCCAAAGGATCGAGCTCGGTCTGGCTCCTAATGCTTTGCGGATACCGAATTCGCGTGTACGTTCTTTAACGGTGATCAGCATGATATTGGACACTCCTACAATGCCGCTTAAAAGAGTGAAAATGCCGATCACCCAGATTCCGGTACGTAGAATGGTCATACCTTTTTGTTGTTGCAGATAATTGGTGAACTTATTCCATATCCATAAGGCGCTGTTGTCGGTAGGATCGAAACGGTGGTTGGCTCCCAACGCTTTCCGATACTCTTTTTCAAAATTTTCATTCGCTTCGATCGTCTCCAGATTCTTCGTAGCGATGGTCAGACAGCTCAGCTTGTCTCCTTTATTGTAGATCGTTTGCAGGGTAGAGAAAGGTATGAGGGCAGGTTTCTCACCGCTATCTCCTTTGTCGTTGCAAAGTCCCACTACCCGATAAGCAACATTTCCCATATTGACAAACTGCCCGATAGGTTCGGTATGCGTCTTATGAAAAAGAATCTCAGCCGTTTTTTTATGTAGGACGATAACTTTCCGTCTTTCTTTAATATCCGTCTCATTAATGAAACGTCCTTTAAAGAGCTTTATGGTTTCTATTTCTATATGATTGGGAAAGACGCCTGCCAACCCGACACTGGCATATTCCGAGCCGAAACTGATGGTGACGGTACCTTGCCAGATGGAAGCTCCGGCCTTAATTACATAATCTGGAAAATGAGTGTCGGTGATCCGTAAGTCCTTGTTGTCCAGCTGGATCTTCCGTCCCTCTTTGAGTCCGTCGTAAGACTTGGAAGTCCATCCCGGATAGATCTTGATACTGTTCAGTGCACGTTCTGAAGAAGCCTCTTCGAAAGCATGAATCAGTCCGTTGCCGGCCCCTAAGAGGACGATAAGCATGAATATTCCCCATGCCACAGCGAACCCTGTGAGGAAAGTCCTTAGCTTGTTGCGCTTAATGGTGCTGTATATTTCTTGCCAGATGTCGATCATGTCTGATTGGTCTTTATTTCATGAATCCGTTTTTGCCGAAAGGAGAAGCGTCATGGGCAATGTTATCTTCGATTCGTTCGATGATACCGTCCTTAATGTGTATTATCTTGTCGGTCTGGTTGGCAACTCCGCTTTCGTGTGTGACGACTACGATGGTCATCCCCGTCCGGTGTAGGTCTTTCAGTATTTGCATCACTTCTACGGAGGTCTTGCTGTCCAATGCTCCTGTGGGCTCGTCCGCCAGAATAATCTGCGGTCGGGTGATGAGTGCGCGGGCGATGGCCACACGCTGTTTCTGTCCGCCGCTCATCTCGTTCGGCATATGATGTGCCCAGTCCTTCAACCCCAGACGGTCGAGGTATTCCAAAGCAAGTGCATTGCGCTTTTTACGGCTTACTCCCTGATAGAATAAAGGAAGTGCTACATTCTCTACTGCGTCTTTGAACGATATCAGATTGAATGATTGGAAAATAAATCCGATCATGCGGTTCCGGTATTCGGAGGCTTTGGTTTCGCTTAGGTTTTTGATGAGTACGTTGTTCAGATAATAATCTCCGGTATCGTAATTATCAAGAATACCTAATATGTTAAGTAAAGTCGATTTTCCTGACCCTGACGCTCCCATGATGGAAACAAACTCACCTTGCCCGATGTGGAGGTCGATACCCTTGAGCACATGAAGAGGTGCTCCGTTATTATAGGTCTTATTGATATTTGTCAGTTGTATCACAGTTTCCTTTATTTAGTTTCAGTTTTCTTATGAATTTCTTCTATTAGACGGTAGCGAGATAAGAAAAGTTGCAAAGAGGTTGAACTTTTTTTGAAAAACATTTTGTAGACTCAATCTTCTTTACGTAATTTGTGTGCAGTAAACTTAATGATTAACTAACCCTTTTAAATAAAAGTATCATGAATTCAAACATGGAGAAACCCTACGTAGTAGGTATTGACATAGGCGGAACAAATACCGTCTTTGGAATTGTAGACGCACGCGGAACTATTATAGCAAGCAGTTCTATCAAAACATCCGGTTATCCTACGGTAGAAGAATATGCAGATGAAGTGTGCAAGAATCTTCTTCCATTGATTATCGCCAATGGCGGTGTGGATAAAATCAGAGGTATCGGTGTGGGTGCTCCGAATGGTAACTACTATACAGGAACTATCGAGTTCGCTCCGAATTTGCCTTGGAAAGGTATTCTTCCGTTGGCTGCTATGTTTGAAGAAAGACTGGGCATTCCTACAGCCCTGACAAACGATGCTAATGCTGCCGCTATCGGTGAAATGACATACGGCGCTGCCCGTGGTATGAAAGACTTTATCATGATTACACTGGGTACAGGTGTAGGTAGCGGTATCGTTATCAACGGCCAGATGGTGTATGGTCATGACGGTTTTGCCGGTGAGTTGGGACATGTTATCGCTCGTCGCGATGGTCGTCTTTGTGGTTGCGGCCGTAAAGGTTGTCTGGAAACCTATTGTTCGGCTACTGGTGTAGCCCGCACTGCTCGCGAATTTTTGGCTGCCCGCACGGATGCAAGTCTGCTCCGTAATATTCCTGCAGAAAACATTACTTCAAAGGATGTATATGACGCAGCCGTTCAAGGCGATAAACTGGCACAGGAAATCTTCGAATTTACCGGAAATATTTTGGGTGAAGCTTTGGCGGACGCTATCGCATTCTCCAGTCCCGAAGCAATTGTATTGTTCGGTGGTCTGGCTAAGTCCGGTGACTATATCATGAAACCGATTCAGGAATCAATCGATAGGAATATCCTGAATATCTATAAAGGTAAGACGAAATTGCTCGTTTCCGAACTGAAGGATTCCGATGCCGCCGTACTGGGTGCCAGTGCATTGGCTTGGGAATTGAAGGATCTGAAAGAATAATATATCATTATTGTAATAAAGGTAATGAAGCCTCGGGAGTTTATGACTTTCGGGGCTTTATGTTTCAGAGTGGAAGATCAGAGGGAGAAATGACAATAAAAAAGGGAACTTCCTGTAATGGAAGTTCCCTTTTTTATTTCGAATCGAAAAGTAACTAGGATTAGTTAGCTCTTTTTTCTTTGATTCTAGCTTTCTTACCGGTAAGAGCACGCAGGTAGTACAATTTAGCGCGACGAACTTTAC
>ERZ791796.259-NODE-259-length-67000-cov-12.773217_pt1 | contig 67000 bp, 83 predicted proteins | sample MGYA00510311_ERZ791796 | MGnify/ENA primary metagenome ERZ791796 (study PRJEB30046, sample SAMN00792042) | human gut metagenome | study: EMG produced TPA metagenomics assembly of the A metagenome-wide association study of gut microbiota in type 2...
CGTGAAGGTGGTCGTACGGTTGGCGCCGGTGTGGTTGCCAAGATCATCGAATAATTTCAGTAAGTTAGTTACTGAGAATATTTGACAAACAGAGGATGCGGAGGTAAACTCCGCATCCTCTGTTGTTCTTTAGTGTTCTTTTATCAAAGGAAAAACGAAATGCAATCTCAACGCATTCGCATTCGCCTCAAGGCGTTCGATTACAAGCTGATTGATCAATCTGCTCAAGAAATCGTTGACACGGCCAAGCGCACCGGCGCTGTGGTTCGCGGTCCTGTTCCTCTTCCCACCCGCATCCAACGTTTCGATATTTTGCGTTCTCCGCACGTCAACAAGACGAGCCGTGACCAATTCGAAATCCGTACGCATCAACGTTTGATGGACATCATCGATCCGACCGACAAGACGGTTGACGCTTTGATGAAGTTGGACTTGGCTGCTGGCGTGGACGTCGAAATCAAGGTTCAATAATTTTTTGCTTTTGACTTGCAAGCTTTTTATTCGCAAGGTACAATCGCGCCTTTCTCGTGGAAAAAATATTTTTAATTTTTGACACGATTTTTCTTAAAAATGGTCCCGGCCAATCGTAGCCGGGGTGGAGATAACAATGAGTGAAAAACTCGGCTTAGTCGGTCGTAAAATCGGCATGACGCGCATCTTTACCGAGGATGGTGAATCTATCCCCGTGACGGTGCTCGAAGTTGCCGGCAACCGTGTCACGCAAGTGAAGACGGAAGAAACCGACGGATACAATGCCATTCAAGTTGCATTCGGCTCTAAGAAGCCGTCTCGCGTGAGCAAGCCGCTTTCCGGTCACTATGCTAAGGCCGGCGTCGAAGCGGGCGAAATGCTCAAAGAGTTCCATATCGATGCTGATAAGCTCGCCGATTTGAAGGTGGGTACCACGTTGTCTGTGGAAATGTTCACGGTCGGCCAAAAGGTTGACGTGACTGGTATCACGATCGGTAAGGGTTTTGCCGGCGCTATCAAGCGTCACCACTTCTCTTCCAACCGCGCTTCTCACGGTAACTCTGTGACGACCCGTGCTCCGGGTTCTATCGGTAACCGTCAAGATCCGGGCCGTGTATTCCCCGGCAAGCGTATGGCTGGTCACTTGGGCGATGTGCAACGCACAACGCAAAACCTCGTGGTGGCTCGTGTTGATGTCGAACGTCAATTGTTGCTCGTTCGTGGCGCTGTCCCCGGTGCTAAGGGCGGCAAGGTTATTGTCCGTCCGGCTGTGAAGGCCTAAGGAGCGATCAATGGAACTGAATGTCCTGAACGAACAAGGTAATGAAACCGCCAAGGTGGCGGCTTCCGACGCCGTGTTTGGTCGTGAATACAATGAAGCTTTGGTTCACCAAATTGTGGTGGCCTACCAAGCTAACGCCCGTCAAGGCACCCGCGCTCAATTGACGCGTGCCGACGTGCATCATTCGACCAAGAAGCCCTGGCGTCAAAAGGGTACGGGTCGTGCCCGCAGCGGTATGACGAGCTCTCCCGTGTGGCGTGGAGGCGGTCGTGCTTTCCCGAACACCCCGAATGAAAACTTTGGCCAAAAGGTCAACAAGAAGATGTTCCGCGCCGCTATGGCCGTGATCTTCTCCAAGCTTGTTGCCGATGGCCGCCTCGTGGTTGTTGACTCTATCGGAGCCGATAGCCCGAAGACGAAGGCCTTTGCCCAAAAGTTGAAGGCAATGGGTCTCGAATCCGTCATGATCATCACTAAAGAAGTTGACGAAAACCTCTATCTGGCTTCTCGCAACTTGAAGAATGTTTTCGTGGTGGAACCGCGTTATGCTGATCCGCTTTCCTTGATCTTCTACAAGAAGGTTGTGGTGACCAAAGAAGCGATCGCTCAGCTTGAGGAGATGTGGGGATGATGAGCCAAGATCGTTTAATGAAGGTGCTCCTTGCTCCGGTGGTCTCCGAAAAGAGCACGATGGTCGGTGAAAAGCACGGTCAAGTGGTTTTCCGTGTGGTTCCCGATGCCACGAAGCAAGAAGTGAAGGCCGCGATTGAATTGCTCTTTAAGGTGCAAGTCGAAAGCGTTCAAATGGTCAACGTCAAGGGTAAGACGGCTCACTTTGGCCGTTTCGCCGGTAAGCACAGCGATGTGCGCAAGGCTTATGTGACCTTGAAGTCTGGTCAAGAAATTAACTTTGCAGAGGTGAAGTAATGGCTCTCGTCAAATTGAAACCGACGTCGGCCGGTCGTCGTCACGCTGTTAAGGTTGTGAGCCCGGAATTGCACAAGGGTAAGCCTTTTGCCGCTCTTCTCGAAAAGAAGAACAGCATCGCCGGTCGCAACAACAATGGTCACATCACCTGCCGTCATAAGGGTGGTGGCCACAAGAAGGCATATCGTATCATCGACTTCAAGCGTAACAAGGATGGTATCCCCGCCCGTGTCGAACGTCTTGAATACGATCCGAACCGTTCTGCTCATATCGCTCTCGTGCTCTACGCCGATGGCGAACGTCGCTACATCATCGCCCCGAAGGGTTTGACGGTTGGCGCTGAATTGATGAACGGTCAGGAAGCCCCGATCAAAGTGGGTAACGCGCTTCCGTTGCGCAATATCCCGATCGGTTCCACGATTCACTGTATCGAAATGAAGCCGGGTAAGGGTGCCCAATTGGTGCGTTCTGCCGGTTCTTTTGCCCAATTGATCGCCCGTGAAGGTGAGTACGCTCAAGTGCGTTTGCGTTCCGGTGAGGTGCGTTACATCCACATCGAATGTCGCGCTACGATCGGTATGGTTGGCAATGAAGAAAACAGCTTGCGTGAACTCGGTAAGGCCGGTGCCAAGCGCTGGCGTGGTATTCGTCCGACGGTCCGTGGTGTTGCCATGAACCCGGTGGATCACCCGCACGGTGGTGGTGAAGGTCGTACGGGTACGGGTCGCGCTCCTGTGACGCCTTGGGGTCAATTGACCAAGGGCTATCGTACACGTAATAACAAGCGCACCGATGCTATGATCGTGCAGCGCCGGAACCGTAAATAAGGGGGCCAAATGTCTCGTTCGTTAAAGAAAGGCCCGTTTGTTGATGGGCACTTGATGAAGAAAGTCGAAGCTGCTCAAGCCAGCCGTGACAAGCGTCCGTTGAAGACCTGGTCTCGTCGTTCGACGATTCTTCCTGAGTTCATCGGTTTGACGATTGCCGTCCACAACGGTCGTCAACACGTCCCGGTGTACATTAATGAAAATATGGTCGGCCACAAGTTGGGCGAATTCGCTATGACCCGTACCTTTAAGGGTCACGCGTCCGACAAGAAATAACTAGTAGGAGTTAGATAATGGAAACCTCTGCTATTGTTCGTGGCGTTCGTCTTTCGGCTCAGAAGGGCCGTTTAGTCGCCGACCTCGTCCGCGGCAAGCCCGTGGATAAGGCTTTGAATATTCTTACGTTCACGCAAAAGAAAGCCGCTGTGATTATCAAGAAGGCTCTCGAAAGCGCCATCGCCAACGCCGAACACAATGACGGCGCTGACATTGATGAATTGCGCGTGACGAAGATCCATGTGGAAAAGGCCAAGACGCTGCGCCGTTTCGGTGCCCGCGCCAAGGGTCGTGGCACTCGCATTAACAAGCAAACCTGCCACATCTACGTGTCCGTTGGTGACGCTAACGCTAAGAAGTAAAGGTGAATTATGGGACAGAAAATTAATCCCACCGGCTTCCGTCTCCCCGTGACGCGTGACTGGACCTCGCGTTGGTATGCGGAAGGCCGTAACTTTGCCCGTACCTTGGGCGAAGATTTGAAGGTTCGCTCCTTCTTGCAAAAGAAGTTGCGCAACGCCTCTGTGAGCCGTATCTTGATCGAACGTCCTGCCAAGAACGCTCGCATCACGATTTACTCTGCCCGTCCGGGTGTGGTGATCGGCAAGCAAGGCCAAGACATCGAAGTTTTGAAGAACGAAGTTCAAAAAATGATGGGCGTGCCTGTGCACGTGAACATCGAAGAAGTGCGTCGTCCTGAACTCGATGCTCAATTGATCGCTGACAGCATTACGCAACAATTGGAAAAGCGCGTGATGTTCCGTCGTGCCATGAAGCGCGCTATGCAAAACGCCATGCGTTTGGGCGCCCAAGGCATCAAGATCATGTCCGCCGGTCGTTTGAACGGTGCTGAAATCGCTCGTACCGAATGGTACCGCGAAGGTCGCGTGCCGCTTCATACGTTGCGTGCCAATATCGATTACGGTTTCTCTGAAGCCAATACGACGTATGGCGTGATCGGTGTGAAGGTGTGGGTCTACAAGGGTGATAACTTCGGCGAAGAAGCTCAAGCCCAAGAAAAGACTGAACGTGAAGATCGTCGTTCTCGTCGTCCCGCCGGCGAACGTGCAGCTAAGCCTGCTCGCCGTGCTCGCAAGACTGCCGAGAAGACGGAAGCAGCCGCTGCTGACGGTGAAAAGAAGCCTGCTCGCCGTACCAAGAAGGCTGCTGCTAAAGACGGAGAATAAGCGATGTTGCAACCTAATCGACGCAAATACCGCAAGGACCAAAAGGGCCGCAACTACGGTCTCGCTACCCGCGGCGCCAACGTGTCCTTCGGTCAATTTGGTCTGAAGACGCTCGAACGCGGTCGTCTGACGGCTCGTCAAATCGAAGCTGCTCGTCGTGCCATCACCCGCCATATTAAGCGTGGTGGCCGCGTGTGGATCCGCGTGTTCCCGGACAAGCCCATTTCTGAAAAGCCTGCCGAAGTCCGTATGGGTAACGGTAAGGGTAATCCGGAATACTGGGTGGCCTTAGTGCAACCGGGCCGTGTGCTTTATGAAATGGACGGGGTTGACGAACAATTGGCTCGTGAAGCTTTCGCTCTCGCGGCGGCCAAGTTGCCTGTCAAAACCACGTTTGTTGTCCGCCAAATCGGCATGTAAGGAGAGACGGCAATGAACGCAAAAGAATTGCGCGCCATGGATGAGGCTGCGCTTAAGAAGGAACTGGCTGACTTGATGCAAGCGCATTTCAAATTGCGCATGCAACACGGCACTCAACAACTTCAAAACCCGAATCAGTTGCGCACGACGCGTCGTGATATCGCGCGCGTTCGCACGATTCTCGCTCAAAAGGCGGCCTCGAAATGACACAAGAAACTCAAAAGACTACGTTAACGCGTACGTTGGTCGGCAAAGTTGTCAGCAACAAGATGCAAAAGACGGTGACCGTTCTTGTTGAACGCAAGGTTAAGCATCCGTTGTACGGCAAGTTTGTGTTGGTTTCCAAGAAGTATCATGCTCACTGTGAAGCCAACGATTTGACCGAAGGTGATACGGTTGAAATCTCTGAAACCCGTCCCATCTCCAAGACGAAAGCTTGGACGGTGACGAAGGTTCTGAAGAAGGCCGAAATCATCTAATAAATTAGCCTTGCAAGTTTTCTAAATCTTAGATATACTTGCGGCTTCGTGGTTGAGGTTGACCTAAAAGTCGACCTCAACCGTATTCGTCAAGGGCAATTGTTTTGCTAAGCAACCTGCGCCAAGCAGGCCTCAGCGAGGCAAAATGAGGGCTCTTCCTCCCAATAACGGGACCAATACTATCCGCATAGCGGAATAAGTTGGGAAATAGGTAATCATGATTCAGATGCAAAGCAAACTGGACGTGGCCGATAACACGGGCGCTCGTTCAGTGATGTGTATCAAGGTGTTGGGCGGTTCTAAGCGCCGCTACGCCAACATCGGTGATGTCATCAAGGTGACGGTGAAAGAAGCCGCTCCGCGTGGCCGCGTCAAGAAGGGCGAAGTCTACAACGCTGTTGTGGTTCGTACCGCTAAGGGTGTGCGCCGTGCTGACGGTTCTTCCATTTCTTTCGATGGCAACGCCGCTGTGTTGCTCAATTCTAAATTAGAGCCCATCGGAACTCGTATCTTCGGACCGGTTACGCGTGAATTGCGTACGGAACAATTTATGAAGATCGTTTCCTTGGCTCCGGAAGTTTTGTAAGGAGACGCGCGATGCAACGCATCCGTAAAGGTGACGAAGTTATCGTTATCACCGGCCGAGACAAGGGCAAGCGCGGTACCGTGCTCTCCCGAGTCGACGATCGTCACGTGACGGTCGAAGGCATCAATGTTGCCAAGAAGCATACTCGCCCGAACCCGATGACGGGTGCTACGGGTGGCATTGTCAACAAGGTTATGCCGATCGATCAATCGAACGTCATGCTCGTGAATCCGGCCACTGGTAAGGGCGAACGTGTTGGCTTCAAGGAAGTTGACGGTAAGAAGGTTCGCGTGTTTAAGAGCGACGGCAGCATTGTCGGCGCTAAGGCTTAATAGAGGGTAAATCGATGTCTCGTTTCCAAACTCTCTACCGTGAAGCCATTGTGCCCGAATTGATCAAGAAGTTCGGCTACAAGACCACGATGCAAGTTCCGCGTATCACGAAGATCACGTTGAACATGGGTGTCGGCGAAGCGGTTAACGATAAGAAGTTGATCGACAACGCCGTTGCCGATCTCACCAAGATTGCCGGTCAAAAGCCGGTTGTGACCAAGACCCGTAAGGCTATTGCTAACTTTAAGATCCGCGAAAATATGCCGATCGGTTGCATGGTGACCTTGCGTGGCGAACGTATGTATGACTTCTTGGACCGTTTGATCACGATCGCTTTCCCGCGTGTTCGTGACTTCCGTGGTGTCTCTGGTCGTTCTTTTGATGGCCGTGGCAACTACAACATCGGTCTTAAAGAACAAATCATCTTCCCGGAAATCGAATACGACAAGATCGATAAGATTCGCGGGATGAATATTTCTATCACGACGACTGCGAAAACCGACGAAGAAGCTAAGGCTTTGCTCGCCGCTTTCCGCTTTCCGTTCCGCAATTAATCGAGGTGGTGAATTGGCTAAACTCGCACTGATTAACCGTGACTTGAAGCGCGCCCGTACGGTCGCGAAGTTCGCGGAAAAGCGCGCCGCTTTGAAGGCGGTTATTAATGACGCCACCCGTTCTATCGAAGAACGTATGGAAGCTCGTCAACAATTGCAATTGTTGCCCCGCGACGCTAATCCGTGCCGCTTGCGCAACCGTTGTGGTTTGACGGGTCGTCCCCGTGGTACGTTCCGCAAGTTCGGCTTGGCTCGTACCAAGATTCGTGAAGCCGCTATGCGCGGCGATATTCCCGGCCTCATCAAGGCTAGCTGGTAAGCGAGGAGATTATCATGAGCATGAGTGATCCGATCGCCGATATGTTGACCCGCATCCGCAATGGTCAAACTGTCGACAAGACGGAAGTGGTGATGCCCTCCTCGAAGTTGAAGGTGGCTATCGCTCAAGTCTTGAAGGATGAAGGATACATTGATGGCTTTAGCGTTGTCGAAAACAACGGTAAGGCTGAATTACACGTCGGTTTGAAGTACTACGCCGGCCGTCCCGTGATTGAACGCCTTGAACGCGTTTCTCGTCCGGGGCTTCGCGTGTACAAGAACCATCAAACGATTCCGCAAGTGATGAACGGCTTGGGTATCGCGATCGTTTCCACCCCGAAGGGTGTGATGACGGATCGCAAGGCCCGTGCTGCCGGCATCGGTGGCGAAGTCATTTGCTACGTGGCTTAATGAGCGAGGAGGGATAACAATGTCGCGAATCGCTAAGGAAGCCGTGATCATCACCAAAGGCGTTGACTGCAAGATCAACGACGGTGTGATCTCCATGAAGGGCCCGAAGGGTGAATTGAGCCTGAAGCTCAATCCTTTGGTGACCATTAAGCAAGACGGTGATCATCTGCACTTTGAAGCTGTTGACAGCAGCCGTGAAGCCAATGCTGCTTCCGGTACGATGCGTGCTTTGATCAACGACATGAACAAGGGTGTCAGCGTCGGTTTTGAAAAGAAGTTGACGTTGGTTGGCGTGGGTTTCCGTGCCCAAGCCAGCGGTGACACGTTGAATTTATCGCTCGGCTTTAGTCACCCTGTGGTGCACAAGTTGCCCGCCGGTGTGAAGGCTGAAACCCCGAGTCAAACTGAAATTGTGATCAAGGGCGCTGACAAGCAGAAGGTCGGTCAGACCGCTGCCGTCATTCGTGGCTACCGTCCGCCGGAACCCTACAAGGGCAAGGGTGTTCGTTACGCTGACGAAGTCGTTGTGATCAAGGAAACCAAGAAGAAGTAAGCGGGGCGGAGACAAAAATGATCGATAAAAAAGCAAATCGTCTGCGTCGTGCACGTGCTACGCGTGCCCGCATCAAGTTGCAAAAGATGGATCGTTTGACGGTTCATCGTACCAACTTGCACATTTACGCCAGCATCATCAGCGCTGACGGTGGCCGCGTGTTGGTTTCCGCCTCCACGCTCGAACCTGAAGTTCGCGCTCAGTTGGCTAATGAACAAGGCCGAGGCGGCAACGTCAAGGCTGCGAAGTTGATTGGTACGCGTTTGGCCGAAAAGGCGAAAGCCGCCGGCATCGAAACGTGTGCTTTTGACCGTTCTGGTTACCGTTTTCATGGCCGCATCGCTGCGCTGGCTCAAGCCGCGCGTGAAGCTGGCTTGAAGTTCTAAGAGGGACTTATGGCTAAGGCTCAAGGAAAGAATGCGGCTGTCGACGCTATCGACGACGGCATGCGTGAAAATATGATTGCGGTCAACCGCGTTACCAAGGTTGTGAAGGGTGGCCGCATTATGGCTTTTGCCGCTCTCACTGTTGTTGGTGATGGCGACGGCCGTATTGGTATGGGTACGGGTAAGAGCCGTGAAGTTCCGGCTGCCGTTCAAAAGGCTATGGAACATGCTCGCCACAATATGGTTCGTATTCCGTTGAACAACGGTACGATTTACCATGCTGTGGAAGCTCACCACGGTGCTGCTCGTGTTATGTTGCTTCCTGCCACTGAAGGTACCGGTATCATTGCCGGCGGCCCGATGCGCGCTGTGTTTGACGCCATGGGTGTTCGCAACATCGTTGCGAAGGCTCACGGTTCCACGAATCCGTACAACATGGTTCGTGCTACGTTGAAGGCGCTCGAAGCTCTTCGTTCTCCGGCTGAAGTCGCTGCCAAGCGCGGCAAGACGGTCGAAGAAATTTTGGCTTAATGCTTAGGAGAGATTCGAAATGGCTAAGAAGACCATTAAAGTTACGTTGATCAAGAGCCCGATCGGTACGAAGGCCGATCACCGTGCTACGTTGCGTGGCTTGGGCTTGTCTAAGATGAACCAAACGCGTGAACTCGAAGACACGCCTGCCGTGCGCGGTATGATCACGAAGGTTGCCTACTTGGTTCGTGCCGAGTAATTAGGGGTAGATGATGCAATTAAATACTTTGCAACCCGCTGTGGGTTCTAAGAGCGCTCGTCACCGCGTTGGTCGCGGTGTGGGTTCCGGTTGGGGCAAGACGGCCGGTCGTGGCCACAAGGGTCAAAAGTCCCGCGCCGGTGGCTTCCACAAGGTGGGCTTCGAAGGCGGTCAAATGCCGCTGCATCGTCGCTTGCCGAAGCGTGGTTTCACGTCTTTGACGCGTCGTTTCTGCGAAGAAGTTCGCTTGAACGAACTCCAAGGTTTGTCTGTGGAAGTGATCGATTTGGACGTCTTGAAGGCTGCCAATATCGTTTCTCCGCGCGCTTTGTCCGCTCGTGTGATCTTGTCAGGTGAAATCTCCCGCAAGATCGTGTTGCGCGGTTTGAGCGCTACGAAGGGTGCTAAGGCTGCTATCGAAGCTGCCGGCGGCTCCGTCGAAGAGTAACTCGCTTTTTAGGAAGAACAACGTGGCGACCAGCCCTAGTTCCAATCAAGCAAGCGGCCCGAAGTACGGCGATTTAAAGCGCCGTATCATCTTCTTGCTGCTTGCATTAGTCGTGTACCGCATCGGTGCTCACGTGCCGGTGCCGGGTATCGATCCCGACATGCTTTCCCGTTTGTTCCAGGAACAACAGGGAGGCATTCTCGGGCTGTTCAACATGTTCTCCGGTGGCGCGTTATCGCGCTTCTCGGTGTTTGCGTTAGGGATCATGCCGTACATTTCTGCATCCATTATCATGCAGATGTTGTCCTACGTGCTCCCTTCGCTTGAAAGTTTGCGTAAAGAAGGCGAATCCGGTCGACGCAAAATCACTCAATACACGCGCTACGGCACGTTGTTGTTGGGTGTTTTCCAAGCGTTCGGGATCGCCGTCGCGCTCGAAAGCCAAGCAGGTCTCGTATTGGATCCGGGCTTGATGTTCCGTTTCACTTGCGTGGTCTCTTTGGTGACGGGCACGATGTTTTTGATGTGGCTCGGTGAACAAATCACCGAACGCGGTTTGGGTAATGGTATCTCGATCATCATCTTCGCTGGTATCGTTGCGGGGTTGCCCTCGGCAATTTCCAGCTTGTTCCAGTTGGTGAGCACGGGCGCCATCAGTCCCTTGTCTTCGATTTTCGTGATTGCGATTGTTGCGCTTGTGACGGCTTTTGTGGTCTTTATTGAGCGCGGTCAACGCCGCATCACGGTGAACTACGCCAAGCGTCAGGTTGGCAACCGTCTCTACGGTGGCCAAACGTCCTACTTGCCGTTGAAGATGAACATGTCGGGTGTGATTCCTCCGATCTTTGCTTCTTCTTTGATTTTGTTCCCGGCAACGTTGGCGGGTTGGTTTACGAGCGGGGATTCCACGCGTTGGATTCGTGATTTGGCTGCGGCTTTGTCGCCCGGTCAACCGCTGTACACATTGCTTTACGCTGCAATGATTGTTTTCTTTGCCTATTTCTACACGGCTTTGGTGTTCAATCCGCGTGAAACGGCAGAGAATTTGAAAAAGAGTGGTGCGTTCGTCCCCGGTATTCGCCCCGGCGAACAAACGTCTCGTTACATCGATAAGGTGTTGTTGCGTTTGACGCTTGGTGGTGCGATTTACCTGGTGTTTGTCTGCTTGGTGCCGGAATTCTTGAACATGCGTTTCAATGTTCCGTTCTATTTCGGCGGTACGTCGTTGCTGATCGTTGTGGTCGTTACGATGGACTTTATGAGCCAGGTTCAGGCTTACATGATGTCGCAACAATATGAGAATTTGCTCAAGAAGACTAACTTCAAGGGCTTTGGTTCCGCCGGGATGTAAATTTCGGTTGAACAATGAATGAGTCCGCTCAAGGCCATACTTCACGCCTTGAGGGCACGCAGAGTCAAGGAGGGGAGAAATCTCCTCCCGATTCTGTCTCTGAGGGGAAGGCTGAAATGCACTACGTTTCAGTCGGACTTGAAGAGTCGGGAAAAAGAGAGTATCCTCTCAAATTTCCTGTCGTGTGGACAGCAATGATCCGTGGAAAACACGGTTGGAGATAACAATGAAGGTTAACGCTTCGGTCAAGAAAATGTGCCGCAAGTGCAAGATCATTAAGCGCAAGGGCGTTGTTCGTGTGATCTGCTCTGATCCGCGTCACAAACAGCGTCAAGGCTAAAGAGGTAAAAGATGGCTCGTATTGCCGGTATTAACATTCCGCCGAACCAACATGCCGAAATCGGTTTGACTGCCATTTATGGCATCGGCCGTTCTCGCGCTCGCGACATTTTGTCCAAAGTTGGCGTGGAATACACCAAGAAAATTAAAGATCTCACCGACGCCGAACTCGAACGCATCCGTGATGCGGTCGGTCAGTACACCGTTGAAGGTGACTTGCGTCGTGAAGTTCAACTCTCGATTAAGCGCCTCATCGACTTAGGCACTTATCGTGGTATGCGTCATCGTCGCGGCCTGCCCGTGCGTGGTCAACGTACTCGTACGAATGCTCGTACGCGTAAGGGCCCGAAGAAGGTCGGCGTCGCGCTTAAGAAGTAAACATTAAAGGATTACAATGGCTGGCAAATCTCCTAGCAGTCAGCAAGTTGCTCAGCAACGTGCTCGCAAAAAGGTGAAGAAGGTCGTTACGGAAGGTATCGCGCACGTTCACGCTTCCTTCAATAACACGATCATCACGATCACCGATCGCCAAGGCAACGCTATCGCTGCGTCGTCTTCTGGCGCTCAAGGTTTCAAGGGCTCTCGTAAATCCACGCCGTTCGCCGCGCAGGTCGCCGCTGAACACGCTGGTCGCATCGCTCTTGAATATGGTTTGAAGAATGTTGAAGTTCGCATCATGGGTCCCGGCCCCGGCCGTGAATCCAGCGTTCGTGCGCTCAATGCGCTCGGCATTCGTGTGACGTCGATCCAAGACGTGACCCCCATTCCTCACAATGGTGTGCGTCCGTCCAAGCGTCGTCGCGTCTAACTACTTTTTCTAATCCCGCGTCTGTTTATGAGGATAAACAGACTGAATGTGACAAGTTCACAGGATAAGAGAGGCATATTAAATGGCACGATATACCGGTCCCAAACTCAAGCTCGCGCGCCGCGAGGGTTGTGACCTTAATTTGAAGAGCGCGCGTCGCTCCTTGTCGAGCAAAGTCGGCAAGGGCTCCGATTCGATCACCAAACCGGGCCAGCACGGTAAGACTTCCGGTGCTCGTCAATCGGACTACGGTGCCCAATTGCGTGAAAAGCAAAAGGTGCGTCGCATGTATGGCGTCCTCGAACGTCAATTCCGTCGTTACTTCGCCGAAGCCCAACGTGAACAGGGCCATACCGGTGAAGTGCTTCTCGACTTGCTCGAAAGCCGCTTGGACAATGTTGTTTACCGTATGGGCTTTGGTTGCACCCGTGCGGAAGCTCGCCAATTGGTGAGCCACTGCGCCGTTTTGGTCAATGGTAACAAGGTGAACATTCCTTCTTACCGTGTCAAACCCGGTGATGTTATCTCTATTCGCGAAAAGTCCCAAAAGCAAGCCCGTATCACGGAAGCTTTGGAACTGGCCGCTCAAGTCGGTTTCCCGTCTTGGGTGTCTGTTGATGCGAAGAAGTTTGAAGGCACGTTCAAGGCCCTCCCGGCCCGCGACGAAATCTGCCAAGACGTCAACGAAGCGTTGGTCGTCGAATTCTATTCGCGTTAATAGCTAAGCCGGCAGGTATGTTCAGTGTAGTGCGCGCGAACGTACCTGTCCTGCTAAAATTCGTGCGATCGGTCCTTTTGGGGCGCCGGTCGCATTTGCTCTACTAAGCCCCAGACCATCCATCAGCCTTATCGGTGTAACGAGCCGAGGGTATTGAAAAGGACAGTCTACAAAATGGCCAATACTACTTTGTTGAAGCCGACCACCATTGAAGCTGTGGTTGACGAAAACAATCCTAATCTTGCGGTTATCACCCTTGAACCTTTTGAACGCGGCTACGGTCATACGTTGGGTAACGCCCTGCGCCGTATTTTGCTCGCTAGCATGGTCGGCTATGCGCCTACGGAAGCTCAGATCGCCGGCGTTGTGCACGAATACTCCCAAATCGATGGCGTCCTCGAAGATGTCGTTGATATTCTCTTGAATTTGAAGGGAGTGGTTTTCAAGCTTGAAGGCCGCGATGAAGTGACTTTGACGCTCCGTAAGAGCACCGAAGGTGTTGTTACGGCCGCTGACTTCGACTTGCCCCACGATGTGACCGTTATCAATCCTGATCACGTCATTGCTCACTTGGCTGCCAACGGTAAGTTGGATATGCAGGTGAAAGTTGAAAAGGGTCGTGGCTATCAGCCCGGTGATATGCGTGCTTTCCGCGATGACTACTCCAAGAGCACGATTGGTCGCATCATCATGGATGCATCCTTTAGCCCGATTCGTCGTGTTGCCTATGAAGTGAGCGCGGCTCGTGTGGCTCAGCGCACTGACCTTGATAAGCTCGTGATGACGATTGAAACGAATGGCGCTATTGAACCGGAAGAAGCTTTACGTGAAGCTGTTTACATCTTACAAGACCAATTGACCGTCTTCGGTTCTATCAAGAGCGAACAAGCCGGCAAGGCCGCTCAAGAAGAAGATGTGAACAATCCGCCGCCGCTTGATCCGATCCTCATGCGTCCGGTTGACGACCTCGAATTGACGGTCCGTTCTGCCAACTGCTTGAAGGGTGAACAAGTCTTCTACATTGGCGACTTGATTCAACGCACTGAAAATGAATTGCTCAAGACTCCGAACTTGGGCCGCAAGTCCTTGAACGAAATCAAGGAAGTGTTGGCCGCTCATGGTTTGACCTTGGGCATGAAGTTGGAAAACTGGCCTCCCGCCGGTCTTGACCAACACTAATTTTGGCTTTAACTTGCCAAATTAAGGACGAGAGAATAAAATCTCGTCCTTCGAGTCTTTTTTAGACTCGAAAATTACCCGCCCGCCGAGAAATCTCGGATAGAAGAAGATGGGATAACGCTCCGCAAAGAGCTCAAAAGACTAACTTTTTAAGGAAAAATAAAAAATGCGTCACCGTCATGGTTTACGTAAGCTGAATCGTACCAGCGCCCACCGTCTCGCTATGCTCCGCAACATGATGAATTCTTTGTTGCGTCACGAAGCGATCAAGACCACGTTGCCCAAGGCTAAAGAACTGCGTCGCGTCGTTGAACCGATGATCACGCTCGCCAAGGTTGACACGGTTGCTAATCGCCGTTTGGCTTTCGCTCGTTTGCGCGATCGCGAAATGGTCACGAAGCTCTTTACCGTTCTTGGCCCGCGCTTTGCCGCTCGCAACGGCGGTTATACCCGCATCTTGAAGATGGGTTTCCGCGTTGGCGATAACGCCCCGATGGCCTACATGGAATTGGTTGAAAAGACCGCTCCGGTTGTTGAAGCCGCCGAAGAAGCTCAAAAGGCTGAATAATTTGAACGCTTAGCGCTCAGGTTAATGAAGGGGAGTTCGCTGTTGAACTTCCCTTTTTTCATTTATGCACACTAATGAAACTGAATCTACCGCCGGCTCTCGGCAATGTCGGGCAACTTTTACTCGGTATCGTTTTTATGTCGTTCGGAATCTGTTTGATTTCGGCCGTTCATCTTGGCACTACGCCAATCAGCAGTCTTCCGTGGGCTCTTTCTAAAATCAGCGGATTGACGTTCGGTACCACCACCTTTTTATGCAATATCATCTTCTTGTGCATCCAAATTCTGTTGTTGCGTAAAGAGTTTTCAAAGTTAAATTTCTTGCAAATTCCCTTGGTTTTTCTGTTTAGTTTGTGTACCGATTTTTGGATGTGGTTTTTATCAGGGATTCCTTTGGAAAACTATTGGTTGCTCCTATCGCTCTCGCTTGTCGGTAATGCCTTTTTGGCTTTAGGCGTTGCGTTTGAAATCCGCTCAAAAAGCATTCCTTTGCCCGGAGAGGGACTGGTTATTGCAGTATCGGTGGTCAGTCGTCAGCCGTTTTATCGCATTAAAATCGGCAATGATGTCACCATGGTTGTTTTAGCCGCTATCCTCGGGTGGTTTTTCTTAAGTGAAATTTATGGGATTCGAGAAGGGACGGTTATATCGGCTTTTCTTGTGGGTATTCTCGTGAAGTTTATTTCCAAATTCTTGGATAGAATTTGGCCCGTGAAAGAGTAAATTTAAAAGCTGATATGACAGAATTAACCAGTGAAAGAATTGATAAATGGCTGTGGGCGGCGCGTTTTTTCAAAACAAGAAGCCTCGCTCAGGAGGCTGTTGAGTTGGGACGAGTGAAACTTAACGGCGAACGGGTTAAACCCGCCAAAGAAGTTAAGTTGTCAGACAAATTGGAAATTCACAGAGGCGAAGAGATTTACGAGGTGTTGGTGGCGGGTTTTAACCTTCAGAGGGGACCGGCAAGTGTTGCCCGAGAACTTTACATGGAAACAGAAGAGGGGCAACGAAAAAGAGAGGAGCGAGCCGCTCTTCGTAAGTTGGCGGTGGAGCCCGCTTTGGACAGAACGACGAAGGGGCGTCCCACGAAACGCGAGGGACGTGAATTAAGGCGCTTGAGAGGCTACTGAATGAACTACCGCCCACTTACGTGTGCGGTTTCTTGGGAACGTGTTCCCAATTCTAGCCATTGAGGAATATTTTCGCTTGTGTGCAGATTTCGTACAACAGCGGGCGTGTCTACTAAGACGCCCCCATCGAGTTCGAGTAACTTCCTCAGCCACTCATCCCCGAGTTCTTTTCGGCCAATATTGGCCGCAGCATTGATGTCCGCACTGATCAATTGGCCTTTTGCCGAACGATATAACCCACGCTTGATTGGCCTACCGGAAAATACCGGTTTAGCACCGGATTCCTTCTTATCAAATGTGGGCATTTCGTCAAAATCCAAGGCGCTCGCTTTCGACGTGTAGCTTTCTTCCCGTACCGTTACCCGGATGCCATAGTCTTCAGCCTTATAGCGAATCATCTCCACAAATTTTCCATGCGGCAGCATCACGAAGTTCTGGTTATTGCGCTTGCCAAGATTGGCTTCCTGTTTCCACTCTTGATTGACTCCTATGACAATGTGCCCCACGTCATAAGCCAAACAATGATTGATGACCAGGCGACTGGCCTTGTGCAACAAATCATGAAGTCTCCAATAGCGCTTTACCCCTTTAGTGCGAATATGCGCGCGGTGTCCCTTGCTGCGAAGTTCTGCAACTTGTTTGTTGTAGTTTTGATTCAGACTCTTTAACACTTTGCCCTTGATCAAAAACGGTCTTACGCCGGGTTTGGTCGAAACGAAAGTTGCAAAATTATCGATCCCTAAATCACAAAACAAGGCTTCATTCGAATCCAGAGAAACACACTTGGATAAATCTTTTTCCTCCCTTCTGACCCGATAGGTCAATTCCACAATGAACGTATTGCCCATCGGAACAATTCTCAAGTCGCCAACAACCGCCTCATTGGCTTTGGCATTGAACGCCTGCTGTTCACAACACAAAACCCTCATTGGCGAAAAACCTATGGCCTCGCCTCCCGTGATGATCAGTTGATGGTTTTGTATTTGGTAGCCGTTGCGTCCAACGTAGAAAGTTCGATACTTTCGCTTGTAGCCGGGCAACTTGGGTTTGCCACGAAATTTTTCCCGATGTTTGTAGTATTCAGACGTCGCTTTTGTAAAAGCTTTGAATTGTTTAGCGATCACTTGGCCCTGTCTTTGGGCAGAAGCAGCCGAGGGCATGGCTCGATAGTCGCTGACATATTGAAGCTTGAGGGCCTCGTCAAGCTCTTTTCGACTCAAAACCGGTTGCTTTTCAAAGTGTCGATGGCGCAACAAATAGACTGCGCAGTTACCGAGTTTGCGCGACAACGAGCAAAGCTTATGGCGGCTTGCCAATTCTTATCGCTTTTTCGAATAATGTGTCGCTCGACTCTTTGAATCATATGCAATTTTCAACTGCTGCCCATTGTGTCTACAATCTCAAGGCTCAGTTGATCTTTGTCGTAGCTTATCTACGAAAGGCAATTTCTTCAAGAGTTTTGCAAAGACTGATAGAAATTTTGTCCGATGTTTGTCAACGTGAACAATCAGAGTTATTGGAATGCTCCGGAGAAAGACATCACGTTCATTTACTGATTTCATACCCGCCGAAGCTTTGCCTATCGGAGCTCATCAGAAAACTCAAAGCGATCTCATCACTAAAAATCCGTCGAGAATTTAATTGTGAGATTCGTTATCTATTGTGGGGCAAGCGCTTCTGGACGAAAAGTGACTGCGTCATTTCTGTCGGCGACGGTGCTACAACTGCAATCATTGGACTATACATCAGAAATCAACGACCGAACTAACATTCGGTCGGCCGCTATCCATCCCCGCGCTCACGCACGGGCAATTCCGCGGCATCCGTTAAAAATGCCGCTTGGAATAATGGAGAATCCAAGCGGCATAGTTTTATAGGCTTTTAAACAGCTTAAAGACTGACAGGCGTCTCCTTGAGCCAACGGGCGACATCAAGGGCGCAGTAGGTCAGAATGCCATCGGCGCCAGCACGCTTGAAGCACATCATGGTCTCCAGCGTAAATTTCTTTTCATCAATGTAGCCGGCGGCTGCGGCGGCCTTTAAAAGGGCGTATTCGCCGCTGACGTGATAGGCAAAGGTTGGCGCCTGGAATTCATCCTTAACACGGCGTAAAACATCGAGATACGGCAGGCCGGGTTTCACCATGACCATATCGGCGCCCTCTTCCAAATCAAGACCGACTTCCCAAAGCGCTTCGTCACTATTGGCTGGATCCATTTGGTACACTGCCTTGGTGCTCTTGCCTAAATTGGAAGCGGAGCCCACTGCGTCGCGGAAAGGACCGTAGAAGGCGCTGGCGTATTTGGCGGAGTAGGCCATGATGCGGGTGTGAATAAAGCCCTCCTTGTCCAAGGCGGCGCGAATCACACCGATTCGACCGTCCATCATGTCGCTGGGCGCAACAACGTCGGCACCGGCTCGCGCTTGGGCTAAAGATTGTTGAACCAGCATTTCGATGGTTTCATCATTGAGGATATAGCCGGTTTCATCGATCAAACCGTCTTGACCATGAGTGGTATACGGATCAAGCGCCACGTCACACACCACACCCAGTTGAGGGAATTTTTCCTTGAGCATGCGCACAACTCGGGGAATCAAGCCATCGGGATTAGCGGCTTCACGGCCGTCAGGCGTTTTTAAATGATCTTCAATCGCTGGGAATAAGGCAATCATCGGAATGCCGAGATCCACCATTTCCTGAGCGACTTTGCACAGTTCATCGGGCGTCATGCGCTCCACACCGGGCATGGTGGGGACGGCTTGTCGGCGGCCTTCGCCTTCCATCACAAAGACAGGCAAAATCAGGTCGGAAGCCGTGAGCGTGTTTTCACGCATCAGACGGCGAGAAAATTCATCATGGCGCATACGACGCATGCGCTTTTGAGGGTAATGACCTAAAACGTGCATTTAATTTGTCCTATAAAAACTGACTCAGGCGATGGGCTCTTCACGCATGATCCAGCGCAAGAGCGTTTCGCGTAATTCGTCAACGCCTTCCCGTTTTAAACCGGAAAAGAGTTGAACGGAAACGTGAGGCCCGATTTCTGCGGCTCGGGCTCTGACCTTAAAAAGCGTTTCTTTTTTAGCTTGGTTATTGAGTTGGTCGCACTTGTTAAGAAGAAAGTGCATTTTAACGGGACGGGTATTTAAAAAATCAATCACCCATTCATCTGTCGGCATAAAGGGACGACGCGCATCCATTACCACCACGATGCCGGTGAGCGTATCCCTGGAGGCTAAGTAGCCCCCGATTAACTCGGACCAAGTTTTTCGGGTATCTTCGGCGGCTTTGGCAAAGCCATAGCCGGGCAAATCCACTAAAGAGGCGACGCGCTCGCGATGACCGATCTCGTTTTTTTGTGACAGGTCAAAAAAGTTGATGAGCTGAGTGCGTCCGGGAGTCTTGGAGGCAAAGGCCAACCGCCCTTGTCGCGTCAGGACATTGATCGTTGTTGATTTGCCGGCGTTGCTTCGACCGGCAAAAGCAATTTCGGGAACGTCCCCCGGGGGTAAACCATCGAGGCGAGAAACCGAAAGACGGAATCGGGCACTGTCAAATAAACTCAAAACGTGTTCCTCTTATTTTTAATGCGGTGAAATCTTAGACCGCCAATCTTATGCGTAGTTTAATTTTTTTGACAAATTTTGGGTCTGCAAATGCGCAGACCCAAAGGCAATCAGGAAATGGTGACGAATGACCACATAGCCAGCAAAACCAATTGACCGGTTAGGATTCGCAGGAACATAGCTAGCGGATACACCGTGGAGTAGGCCACAGCTGAGGAATTTTTTTCCGATAGCGTAGCGGCGTAAGCCAAGGTTGGAGGATCGGTTGTCGCTCCGGCCATCAATCCCACGATACTGTGATAGTTAATATGGAAGAAATGACGGGCAATGCAGCCGACGATCAAAAGAGGAATGATGGTGACCAAAAGACCGAGGATGACATAAAGGGGGCCATTGCCGACCAGTAAAGCATCCACAAAATTTTCACCTGCCGCCAGACCGACACTGGCCAGAAAGAGAGAGATGCCGAGCTCTCGAAGCATCAGATTGGCCGAAGACGTCGTGTAGGTCACTAATCTGAAAAGCGATCCAAAACGTCCCAAAAGAATCGCAATGATTAAAGGACCGCCGGCAAGACCGAGTTTGAGCGGCACCGGCATCCCGGGAATGGCAATCGGCAAAGAACCAAAGAAAATCCCAACGGCAATCCCAATAAATATAGCAATGAGATTGGGATGCTCCAGACGTTTGACCTTGTTGCCCAGACGATCTTCAAGGCGTTTGATGGAATTGATCGGCCCCACGCAGTAGAGCTCGTCACCCATTTGAATGTGCAGATTTTGATACGGGAAAAGCTGCATGCCGGCGCGGTAGACGCGAGTGATATTGACGCCGTCAGAATGGCTCAGATGCAAATCAGCGACCGTTAATCCGTTAATTTCCGTGCGGGTAACGGATAGACGTTTGCTGGTAATGGGGGAGTGCTCTGTGGCTAAATCCGCTTCTTTGTCTTCCTCGCCGAAGAAAGCGACAATGGCGTCTTTATTTTCCTCTCCGGATACTATGCGAACGATATCGCCGACATGCACGAGAGATTCAGCACTTGGACTGGAAATCTCGCCGTCGTGCAGAATACGCGAACAAATAAAGGGGCGTGCGATGAAAGCGCGAATATCAGCGATACTGCGCTCTTCTAAGGCTCGATTGGTGACACGCACATGAAAGAAAATGGAGACGTGATTGGACGCTTTCTCTTCGTCTTCCCAGTGACGGTCTTCTTCTTTCATGTCAATTTTGAAAATGACGCGTAACGCAATGGCGGTTCCAATGATGCTGACGACTCCCAAGGGATAAGCGCAGGCATAGGCAACTGCGATATCCTCACCGTGGTAATTGAGTTGAGCGAGTGCTTCTTGAGTTGCGCCCAAGCCCGGAGTGTTGGTTACGGCGCCATAATGCACGCCGAGCATTTGAGCCAAAGACAAGGTGTCGGAGAAACAAAAATACAGAAAGATGGTGACTAAAACACTCAAGACAACAGCAAGAATCATTAATCCGTTTAAAACTATGCCGCCGCTTTTAAAAGAGGAGAAAAATGAAGGGCCGACTTGAAGACCGATGAAGAAAACGAAAAGAATCAGCCCAAAATCCCGAATGAAACTGAGCACCGTCGGATCAATCTTCATTCCCAAGTAATTCAGAAGAAGACCGGTGAACAGCACAAAGGTGACACCGAGTGAGACGCCGAAAATTTTGATTCGTCCCAATCCCATTCCAAGAGCAATCGCAATGGAATAGACAAACAAAATATGAGCGATTGAACCCGGATTTGTAATTAGAGAAACAAGCCAATCCATAGCGACTCGATTGCCAATATAAAACGCCTTAAGATAAGAGTGCAATACTACTCTTTCCTAGGAATTAGGATATAGAAAAAATCCCTAATTACTCAATAGGTTATATAGCTTAGTTAAAAATTTTGAGGGACGATTTCATTGGCCCAGAGTTCCTCGAGGCTGTCGCGTCGGCGGATAAGGAGATCGCGACTGCCGTCAACGAGAATTTCTGCGGGCAACCTTCGGGAGTTATAGCGTGAGGCCATGCTCATGCCATAGGCACCCGCCATAGTAACGGCGAGCAATTCTCCAGCCTGTGCGGGGAGCGCTCGATTGCGGGCAAGCCAATCACTTGATTCGCAAACGGGACCAACCACGTCAAAAAGCGCTTCAGATTCGGCATTGGTGCTGACGGGTAAAACCGGCATCCAAGCCGCGTAGAGCGCGGGACGAATCAAGTCGTTCATACCGCCGTCAGTGATGAGAAAGTGTTTGACCGGTGTGGTCTTAACATACTGAACCGTGCTAAGAAAAACTCCGGCAGCGGCAACAATCGAGCGGCCCGGTTCCATAACGATTCTGAGGTGGGAATATCCTCGTTGTTTCAGGCGAGCCGTGAGACCATTGACCAAATTACTGACCGGTTCAATCGTTTCATCTCGGTAGCAAACGCCGACTCCGCCGCCAAAGTCGATATCTTGCAGTTCAATTCCAGCGTTCCGTAGTTTATCCAGCAGATCGAGGAGGCGTTCGCACGCGTCAAAATAAGGCGTGTAAGAAGTCAGCTGAGAGCCGATATGGCAGTCAATGCCCGCAAGTTCAACGTCAGGACAGGCGGCAGCCCGTTTCAATAAAGGCAAGGCGTTCAAAAAATCAACCCCGAATTTGTTGGTTTTGAGGCCTGTCGAGATATAAGGGTGGGTATGCGCATCCACATCAGGATTGACTCTGAAATAAATCTTGGGACGGCAGCCCATTTCTTTGGCAATTCCGGCTAAACGCTCAAATTCCGGTTCACTTTCGACATTGAAGACGCCAATGCCGGCCGACAGAGCGACTCGCATTTCTTCTTCTGTTTTTCCCACGCCGCTAAAAACAATCTTTTGCGGATCAGCGCCAATTTGCAGGATTCTTGCCAATTCACCCAGTGAAACGATGTCAAAACCCCAGCCCCTTTTCTGCAGTACTTTTAATATGGCCAAATTGGAATTGGCTTTGACTGCGTAACACAATTTATGGGTTGTTTGGGCAAAAGCCTTCTCGTAGACCTCCGCGGCGTCGCTAATGGTCTTCAAAGAGTACACGTAAAGCGGAGTGCCGTGACGATCGGCAAGCTCGGCTAAGCTTAAATCTTCGCAGTACAAAATACCGTTACGGTACGAAAAGTGAGAAGACGGAAGTGAATCCATATGAGGCTTTATTGTTGGGGAACGTTTAATGGATCAGCTTCAATATCAGAGACGGACTCTTGGGGAGCGTCAAGCTCTTGCGGCAAATACAGATCGCCTTTGATCCCACAGGCGGTCAAAAGAACGGCGGAAGCCAGAATCGCTAAAATCTGTTTCATGTTTTCAAAATAAAAACGGTTAAAAATGACAGAAACGGAGTTTATTGAACTCGCAGAGTCAACTTTACAACGAATCCAATCGGCTGTCGAAGCAGTCGATGATGATTTGGATGTTGATCGTCAAGGCAATGTGCTGACGATCGAGTTTGACGATGGTTTCCAAATAGTCATCAATATGCAAACGCCCACTCGGCAGCTGTGGTTGGCCAGTCTCAAGGGCGGACATCACTATGAACGAAGCGGTCAAGAGTGGCTTGATACCTGTTCGCGGCATAGTATCACCGAAGACTTATCAGCCCTTTTGACGCAAAAGCTTGGCCGAGTGGTCAAGCTTTAAGCGAGAACGATTGTCTAGAAGATCTGATCACGGATGGTTTCTGTGATCGGATCGACTACGCCCGGAGTGGTCGTTTCTCCCAGCCCTAAAGTCTGCACAGTATCGCCAACCTGGTCAGCGTAGAAGGGTTGTCCGTTGATTTTAACCACATCGGCCGGTTGAGGACGGTAGTACTCCGGTGCGTTTTTCAAGACGGCCTTCATGTAATCGACCCAAACTGGCAAAACCAGACCCGCGCCATAGGCGTTGGCGCCGAGCGACTTCGGCTGATCGTAACCCATCCAGCCAACCGCCGTGATTTCTCCGGCGTAACCGGCGAACCATGCATCCAAAGCGTCATTGGTTGTTCCGGTCTTGACCCCCATGTCATCACGCTTTAATGCGTTGCCTGCTCTGCGGCCTGTGCCGCGCGTGGCCACGCCATGCAAAAGGGAATGCATTACGTAGGCATTGCGAGCGTCAATTGTGCGGGGCGCGCCACTGCCGACTTTTGCGTTATTGGCTTGCATCAGGACATTGCCTTGCGCATCCGTAACCTTTTCGATCAAATAGGGTTGAACTAAATAACCGCCGTTGGCAAAGACCGAATAGCCTGCAACCATTTCCCAGGGGGTGACAGAGCCCACGCCAAGCGCCATAGTCAGAAGCGGCGGATGGTTTTTCGGATCGAAACCAAAACGAGAAATGTATTGTTGTGCGTAGTACGGATCAATAGCCTGAACAATACGGATTGACACTAAGTTTTTGGATCGCGCAATGGCATCGGCAAGTGTCATCGGACCGTCATATTTTCGATCATCGTTTCTCGGTTCCCAAAGTTTTCCGCCGGTTAACCGCGGGTCTATGGAAAGCGGTGCGTCATTGATGACGGTCGCAGGCGTAAAGCCCTTATCAAGCGCTGCGGAGTAAATAAACGGTTTAAAGCTTGAGCCCGGTTGACGCCAGGCCTGGGTGACGTGGTTAAATTGATTGATCTTGAAATCAAAACCACCCACCAAAGAGTAAATGGCACCGGTATTAAAGTTGGCCGATATAAACGCGCTTTCTACCGCCGGGATCTGTCCCAATGACCATTTCCCCTTGCTGTCTTGGGTGACGCGGACAACGGCACCGACACGCAGTTCTTTTTCTTTATATCGTCCTTTGAGTGTTTGGCCTTTTTTGGCAATGAAACGTTGAGCAAAAGCAAAACCCTTGCTGTCCAGAGTGACAACGTCGCCGTTATAAAGCTGAACGGTCATCTGCTTGGAGTCGAGTTTAGTGACGACTCCGGGCAGGAGATTGGAACTGGAGATGACTTTCGATAATGCCATGCGAATATTGGCCTCACGGGTTTCTTCGTGAGATAAGTCAGCGTAACCTTCCACGCCTCGGTAGCCGTACCGCCGGTCATATTCAATCATGTTCTTGCGCACGGTATTGCTGGCAATTAACTGGTCACGGCTGCGGATCGTGGTGTAAACGTTTATGCCTTGATCGTAAATGGTGTCCTTGAAATAAGGAAGCATCAACATGCGAGCAAGTTCGGCAATGTAGCCGGCGTGCAGCTCTTGGGTTTGCAGCTGCGTTTTTTGCTGCTCAGCTGTGCTTTGGCGCACCTCAATCGGTTGCGACATTGCAGATGCGTAAGTGATTTCGTCAATGTATCCCAGATTAAACATGCGGCCCAAAACGTAATTTCGACGCATGGTGGCGCGACGCATGTTTACCAAGGGGTTGTAAGCACTCGGCGCCACGGGTAGACCGGCTAAAACCGCAGCCTCTGAAATACTCAGATCGCGAAGGTCTTTCCCAAAATAGGTTTTGGCGGCGCTACCGAAACCATAAGAACGATGGCCTAAGAAAATCTGGTTGGCATAGACCTCAAAAATTTTATCTTTGGATAGGTTTTGTTCAATTTTAAAAGCCAATGCCACTTCGTAGAGCTTGCGGGTATAGCTTCGCTCGGAACTCAAGAAGAAGTTTCGAGCTACTTGCATGGTAATGGTGCTGCCGCCCTGGCCGCGTCGACCAGTGATGAGGTTGGCCAGTGCAGCGCGAGCTATCCCCATAAATTCAATGCCGGAGTGCTCGTAAAATCCATTGTCTTCTGCCGCCAAAATGGCTAATTTGACGTGTCTCGGAATTTCGTCAAAAGGGACATAGTCGCGGCGTTCTTCGCCGAATTCACCGATGAGGTCGCCGTCAGCGGTATAAATGCGCAGAGGCACTTTAGGGCGATATTGTGTTAAAGCGTCAATCGGCGGAAGTTGGTAATAGACAACTGAAAAAACAACAAGTCCCATGCCGACCGCGGCGCCTACGCCGCACAGGCCGGAGATAGTCAGCCACTTCAGCGCATTTTTGAACCAAGATTTTTGAGTTTTGTTTGTCTTCATATCATTAGGAAAGCCGGACTGTTGAAATCAAGGAGCCAGAACAAAAAATGCAAAGAAATCAATGAGCCTTGATCATAAACCGAACGGACAGAATACTACCGTTTTAGGGGGTATTTTGCGAACAGTTGACAAAAAAATCCGTAACAAATCTAAGACGATACAAAATTTAATGCTGAATCGAGTGACTTTTTGTCAAAATCCGCTATGCTTCCCTCTTCCGGAACAGAAAGTCCAAATCAGAATGGAAAGGCAAAATGATTGAAATTTTTCAGCATAGTTTTAAAGTCGGACCGGAATCCATTGATATTTTGAAACATGTCAATAACCGGGAATATTTACGATGGATGGAAAAAGCGGCCATGGCTCATGCGGCCACATTGGGGTGCGGAGCTAAGGAATGTTTGGAGCGAGGGGAAGTCTGGGTTGCTCGAGAGCATTGGATTGAATATCTGAGACCATGTTATGAGGGGGACGAGTTAACCATTTATTCTTGGGTAGAAAACCTTTGCGGTCCGAGATCGCTTCGCCGATATGCCATCAAAAGAGGTTCGCGTTTGGTCAGTCTCGGCGCCACGGAATGGGTCTACATCAATTACAAAAGCGGATGTGTGATGGATGTGCCCGCCGATGTGGCCGAGCGCTTTGTGGTCATACCGAATGATGACCCGCGATTGGCGGATTTGGGAATTGCGCGAGGGGTTCGATTTGAGCCTCATTATGAATAGATTTGAGGGGATCTCAGCGTATAATTGAAAAACTCTGAATGCTTATTCAGTCTACAGTTTTTATAGTCGAGTAAAGGAATCACGAGTGGGTGATTTTGTAACAGTTCAAGACGTCACGTTCGGGTACGGTCGCCGGGTCATTTTGGATGATGTGACATTGCATTTTGGCCGCGGTCAGGTTGTGGCCATTATGGGCGGCTCGGGCATGGGTAAAACGACGCTTTTGAAGTTAATTGGCGGTATCGAAACACCGGATAAAGGGAAAATTCTCATTGACGGTGAGCCTCTTGATACGTCAAATAAAGAAAGGCTTTACGCGCAACGCAGACGCATGGGAATGCTCTTTCAGTTTGGCGCGCTTTTTACCGATATGTCTGTGCTTGATAATGTGGCTTTCCCGCTTCGAGAGCAAACCCATTTGAGCGAAGAATTAATTGAGCGGATGGCTCTTATGAAACTCAATGCGGTTGGGCTTCGCGGAGCTGCCGATTTGATGCCCAGTGAAATTTCCGGCGGGATGTCGCGCCGTGTGGCCTTGGCGCGGGCGACTGCTCTGGATCCGGAACTTATCATGTATGATGAACCGTTCGCAGGTTTAGACCCCATATCAATGGGGGTGACAGCTCGCCTGATACGTGACCTAAATGATGCATTGGCTGCCACCAGTATCATCGTTACACACGATGTACCGGAGACGTTCGCCATCGCAGACTATGTCTACATGATTTCCTCGGGTCGTATCGCCGCTCAGGGAACTCCGCAAGAGTTGTCCGCCTCTCAGGATCCTTATGTTCGGCAGTTTATTGATGGCGCGCCGGACGGTCCCGTGGCGTTCCATTACCCGGCAGAACCGATTGCGGACGAATTTGGAGTGCATGCACCATGAATGCGTTAATGGATTTAGGGGCTTGGACTCTGGAGCAGATTCGGCATGTAGGGCGAATGGCTATTTTTGCCCTGCAGCTGTTTAAAGAATTACCGGCTTCGCTGGGTCGTTTTTGGCTGGTCGTTCAACAGATCCATTTCATCGGCAATTATTCACTTCTGATTATTGCTGTTTCGGGCCTGTTTGTTGGCTTTGTGCTCGCGCTTCAGGGTTACTATATTTTAGTCAGTTACGGCAGTGAACAAGCCTTGGGCGTCATGGTGGCATTGTCTTTGGCTCGTGAATTGGGGCCGGTGGTTGCGGCACTTTTATTTGCCGGGCGTGCGGGAACGTCGCTGACTGCTGAAATCGGTTTAATGCGTGCTGGAGAACAGGTCGCCGCGATGGAAATGATGGGGGTGGACCCTGTGCGGCGTGTCCTGGCTCCGCGTTTTTGGGGCGTGCTGATTTCCTTGCCTTTATTGGCATGCATATTTACCGCTGTCGGTATTTTCGGTGCTTGGATTGTCGGTGTCGTGATGATTGGGGTGGATGGCGGAGCTTTCTGGTCGCAAATGCAAGCCGGCGTGGATGTTTTTTCCGATGTTGGCAACAGCGTGATTAAGTCTGTTGTGTTTGCTGTCGCTGTCGGTTTGATTTCTCTTTATCAAGGCTATAACGCAAGGCCGACGCCCGAAGGGGTGTCAAGGGCAACCACGCGTACCGTGGTTATTTCTTCGTTAATGGTCCTGGGGCTGGATTTTATTATGACAGCCTTGATGTTCTCGGTTTAGAAAGGGGTTTTCGATGGAACGAAAAACTGAACGCAAACGCGGTGTTGAGCTCATGGTGGGGCTCTTTGTGGTTGCAGGCTTTGCTGCCTTGTTGTTTACCGCGTTGCAGGCGGCTAATTTAGGTAGCTTTTCGTGGTCGCAGAAGACCTATACGGTCGAGGCGATGTTTGACAATATCGGTGGCCTCAAGCCGAGAGCTCCGGTGAAAAGTGCTGGTGTCGTGATCGGGCGCGTGGAGAGTGTGACTTTTGACAATAACCTCTATCAGGCTAAAGTCACGATGACAATTGATTCGCAGTTTCAATTTCCGACGGATACGGAAGCTCAGATTTTAACCTCCGGGCTTTTGGGCGAACAGTACATCGGATTCGTGGCCGGTGCTGACGAAGAGGTGTTGGAGACGGGTGGAAAAATCCGTCGCACACAGTCTGCTATGGTTCTTGAGCAGATGATCAGCAAATTCATGTACAGTTTTGTAGAAAATAAAGATAAGGAATAAACAACCATGTTGACCACGCTCAAACGCTCTCTTGTTGCAGTCGCGTTGAGTTCGGCGCTTGCCTCTTGTGCGGTGGTTCCTCCGAATTCCGGAGAAAATCCCAACGACCCTTGGGAAACGTTTAACCGTCAGACTCACGCATTCAATATGACCCTGGATGAGTATGTGTTGCATCCGGTGGCGCAGGGCTACGCCGATTACGTGCCGGATCCCATCCAAGATGGCGTCAGTAATTTCTTCTCCAATTTGGGTGAGCCGGGCAATATGCTCAACAATTTCCTTCAGGGGAAATTTAAGCAGGGGATTGTGAGTTTAGGACGTTTTCTTATCAATACCACGATCGGGATTGGCGGTATTTTTGATGTAGCTTCCCACATGAGTTTGGAATACGCTCCGGAAGATTTCGGTGAAACACTTGGAGTCTGGGGAGTTAAATCAGGACCCTATATCGTTTGGCCGTTCCTGGGACCGAGCACAGTTCGCGATACGTTTAGCATTCCGATGGATTGGGCAACTTATCCTCCCACGTACTATTTCTGGGGAGAAGGTGATAAGACCGGATATGCGATTGCATTGGGGGCGCTTGATGTGATCAATACCCGCGCGCAGTTGTTAGCGACTGATGCGATGTTGCAAACGGCGCTGGATCCCTATGTTGCTGTCAGAGATGCCTACTTGCAAAACCGTGAAAATAAGGTTTGGGACGGCAATCCTCCGTTAGTGCTGATGCACGATGAATTTGAAGACGAAGATTATTAAGAACGGTAAAGGAGTCAAAGTATGTTGCGTCGAGTGTTTATGACATTGATCGGTTGCCTGACTCTGGCGACGGTTGCTTTGCCTTCCGTTGCAGCTCCTGCGGCGCAATCGCCGGATGAGTTTGTCTTGAAAGTATCGAACGAGATTTTGGATGCCATTAAGAAGGATCCGAAGTTGCAAAAAGGAGAAAAGCAGGCGGTTGAAGCGCTTGTTGATGAAAAGATGATGCCGGCGGTCGATTTTTTACGTATGACACGTATGGCTGTGGGGCCTAAGTGGCGTGAAGCGACACCTGCGCAGCGCGAACAACTCCAACATCTTTTCCGTGAAACACTGATTCAGGTTTATTCCGGTGCGCTTAGCATGGCTAAAGATCAAAAAGTCCGTATTCTTCCCCGTGGTCAGAATGATGGAACGGAAGCCATTGTGAGAACCGGCATGAGTTCTGTGTCAGATCCGGGCAAGCCTGAAGTGCAAATTGTGTACCGTCTCCGCAACATCAAAGATCAGGGTTGGAAGGTTATTGACGTCAATGTCGAAGGGGTTTGGCTTGTGAGTAATTACCGTAACCAGTACGGCAATATCGCCGCTCAGGAAGGTATCCCGGGCTTGATTCGTCGGATGCAGGAACGGGTCAATAACCCTGAGGCAGCCAAGAAATAGTATTTTGCGCTTTGACGGGCGATTTTCATTATGAAAATAAACCAAGAAACAGTGACATTTGAAGATATCGGGCGTTGGGAGGCTCAGGCAAATGAGTCTCTGGCTGCCGGCGATGCCGTCTTCGATTGCTCGGGAGTTAAAAGCGCTGACAGCGCGCTTTTGGCTTTGATTCTTAAATGGCTCAAAGAAGCTCAGGAAAAGAACCTTCAGCCGCAAATTATTAATTTGCCCGAGGGGATGTGGAGTTTGGCCAAACTTTATGGTGTCAGAAGCTTAATTCGTCCGTACTGTCACAAGACGCAGGAACAATGAGGGGTCTGACGAACTCTTGATCCCAATGCTTCCTTGAGTTTTGCAATAATGAAAAGACGACAAGCGTTCAGACCAAGTTCTGAAAAATTAGTGGATTATGGAAAAACTGAAAGTTACAGGCGGTTGTCGGCTCACGGGTGAAGTGAAAGCTTCCGGAGCCAAAAATGCTGCCCTACCTATTCTCGCAGCTTCTTTGCTGACGGCAGATGATCTCGTTTTAAATAATGTTCCGCATTTGTCTGATATTCGTACTATGGGCAAATTGCTGAGCGGGTTGGGTATGACCGTGGAGCGTCAGGCCGAATCTGAGACTGTCAGACTGAATGCGAAAAGCCTGACAACGCTGACCGCTCCTTACGATTTGGTTAAAACCATGAGAGCATCCATCGTGACATTGGGACCGATGCTTGCTCGTTTTGGAGAGGCGCGGGTTTCTTTGCCGGGAGGCTGCGCCATTGGTGCCAGACCGGTAGATCAACATATCAAGGGCTTGCAGGCCTTGGGCGCTGAAGTGGTGATTGATCACGGCTATGTTGTCGCCAAGGCCAAGCGTCTTAAGGGTGCTCATATTGTGACTGATATGGTCACGGTAACCGGCACTGAAAATCTTTTGATGGCGGCGACTCTCGCGGAAGGGACCACAGTTATTGAAAATGCCGCGCGAGAACCGGAAGTGGTTGATTTAGCGGATTGCCTTATTGCCATGGGAGCAAAGATACGCGGAGCGGGAACGCCTGTGATTGAAATTGAAGGGGTTTCTGAACTTCATGGCGCAACCCATTCTGTACTGCCCGATCGTATTGAAACAGGAAGTTTTCTCGTTGCGGCTTTGATGACACGCGGAGATGTGACGGTGACTCACGCCGCCCCCCATACGCTCGATATTGTGCTCGATAAGCTACGTGAGGCCGGAGCTCATGTTCAGACGGGCAACGATTGGATTCGTGTAAGCATTGATAAGCGTCCGCAGGCTGTCAGCGTGCGAACAGTGCCTCACCCCGGCTTCCCCACGGATATGCAGGCTCAATTTATGGCTTTGGATACAATCGCCGAGGGGACCGGTCGCATTACTGAAACCATTTTTGAAAATCGCTTTATGCACGTGCCGGAATTGCAACGTCTTGGAGCAAATATTACGGTAGACGGCCATACGGCGGTTGTAACCGGGGTATCGGAATTGTCCGGCGCCAATGTGATGGCAACTGACTTGAGAGCGTCCGCTTCGCTTGTCATCGCCGGACTTGTGGCCAAGGGTGAAACTATAGTCGATCGTATATACCATCTGGATCGTGGCTACGATCACATGGAAGTAAAATTGGCTACGTTGGGTGCGCAAATTGAGCGCATCGCCTGAACGGAAGTATTTTGAAAGGAAAAACACTATGCAAGACTGCATCTTTTGCAAAATTATCAAGGGAGAGATCCCTTGTAAAAAGGTCTATGAAGATGAGGATGTATTGGCGTTTCATGACATCAATCCTTCCGCGCCGATTCATTTCCTGCTGATACCGAAAAAGCATTTGGTTTCGCTGGCTGAAGCTCAGCCCGAAGATACGCCGCTTTTAGGTAAAATGCTTGCCTTAGTACCTCAGTTGGCCAAGGAACAAGGCTGTCAAAACGGTTTCCGAGTAATCATCAACACGGGGCGTGATGGCGGACAAGAAGTTGGCCACTTGCATATTCACGTAATGGGCGGCCCTCAACCGTGGCCACGTAGGAGTTAAAAATGGGAAGTTTTTCCGTCTGGCACTGGGTGATCGTTTTACTGATCGTTGTGTTGGTTTTCGGTACAAGCAAACTGAAGAACTTGGGTCGCGATTTAGGCAGCGGCATCAAGGGTTTCAAGGAAGGTCTGAAAGAAGGCCAGGGTGGCGAAGAACCGAAGAAAGTCGCCAATGAAGCGACGACCAATACCGTCGATGTGACGGCCAAAGAAAAAACTGAAGCAAAGAAGTAACGTTCGATAAAAGAGCATGGGCGGGGATCTGTTGATCCGTCGCCCGCTTTTTGTCTTTTATGTTTGATCTCGGTTTTACGGAAATTTTGGTTATTGGCGTTGTCGCGCTGGTTGTCTTAGGGCCGGAAAAAATGCCCGAAGTCGCCCGCGCTGCCGGACGCTTTTTTGCCAAAGCGCAAGGCTATATTTCTCAAGTAAAGGGCGAGTTCGAAAAAGAATCTCAGCTCTCGGAAATTAAGAAAATTCGTCAGGAAATTGCCTCCTCTGCGGCCGGTCTAAAACAGTCGGTCTCGGAGGTTCAGTCGAGCCTTACGAAACAAGCCGATGATCTCAATCATGCCGCCAATGAATTGGTGTCGGGGGAATCCGAAGCAAATACGGATCCGTATACGCAGTTCAATCAGGCGGAATCGACGCTTGCCGCTTCTCGTTCGGAATCTCCCAGCCCTTTCAGTTGGGAAAACGATCCGAGCAGTGTCGATACCTATCATTCTCAGTATGTGCCTCGGCGTTATAAACCGAGTCCGTCACTCGATGATGTAATCGCAGAGTTGGAAGAATTACGTCGGGAAATGGCTCTTCCACGTAAAACGTTGGGAGGGTATAACAAGCGCTACGCGCCCCGTGCCCGGGTCAATCGCCCCCGTATTTATCGATGAGTTCACCGATGGCAGAAAACAATAAGCTCACATACGAAAGTCCGGAGGATGCAGAGGTTGATCGTGAACAACCTCTGATGTCGCATCTTCTTGAGTTGCGAAGCCGTTTGGTGCGCGCGGCTGTCAGCGTCATTGTGGTGTTCCTGGCTTTATCGCCTTTTATGAAGCATATTTTTGACTTTTTGAGTCAGCCGTTGATGGCGGCTTTGCCTCAAGGTGTCAAGATGCTTTCCACGGGCGTTGTGGCTCCGTTTTTTGTTCCCCTGAAAGTGACGTTGTTTCTCGCTTTTTTGATTGCGTTGCCTTACGTGCTCTATCAAGTGTGGGCATTTGTGGCGCCTGGGCTTTATAAACGCGAAAAACGACTGATTTTCCCCATTCTCGCCTCAAGCCTTCTGATGTTTGCATTGGGGATGCTTTATTGCTACTTCATTGTATTTCGAATGGTCTTTATGTTCATCGCAGGCTTTAGTCCTGAGAGCGTGAACTTCGCGCCGGACATTGACGCCTACTTCAGTTTCGTCATTACGATGTTTGTGGCTTTCGGCATAACGTTTGAAGTTCCGATTGTTGTGATGGTCTTAAACCGTATGGGGGTGGCCACCTATGAACGTCTGGTGAAAATTCGTCCCTATGTCATTGTGGGGGCCTTTGTCATCGCAGCGATCGTAACACCGCCTGACGTGATGAGTCAGTGCTTGCTTGCCGTTCCGTTGGTTGTTCTATATCAGGTGGGGTTGTGGTGTGTGCGCTTGTTCGGTAAAAAAGAGTCTCAACCCGAACAAGAATCCTAAAATCCCCTCTCTTCATTGTTGAGGAGGCCGCCTATGCAAAGACAAAATCTGCTTCATTCTCTTAATGCCCTTTTGCACCCGGAGCTTTTCAAAGATTACGCTCCCAATGGCTTGCAGGTCGAAGGTAAAACTGAAATTACCCGAATTGTGAGCGCGGTGTCGGCTACACAAAATGTCATTGATGCCGCGGTGAAACTTCAGGCTGACGCGCTATTGGTGCATCACGGGTGGTTTTGGCGCGGCGAAAACCCAGCCGTTGTTGGGACAAAATACAAAAGACTTAAAACATTAATGCAGAGTGATATAAATTTGATTGCGTATCACTTGCCGTTAGACGCTCATGAAACGCTCGGCAATAACGCTCAAATGGGCACTTTGTTGCATGCCGATGAGATCACGCAAGGGGGCGAAGGCAATTTCATTTGGAGTGGAACTGTCTCCCCGATCAAAGTGAGTAAGCTGGCTGAGCATTTGGCTCGAGCCCTGTCCAGAGCTCCCTTGATTTTGGGAGATGATTGCATACAGGTTGAACGTTTGGCTTGGTGTTCGGGCTCTGCTGAGAATTTTTTTGAAGAAGCCATCGCAATGGGGGCGCAGGCATACATCAGCGGAGAAGCGACAGAACGCAACACTCATTTGGCTCGGGAAGCCGGCGTTCCGTTTCTTGTATGCGGTCATCATGCGACAGAGCGTCTGGGGATTCGCGCGTTAAGTCAATGGGTGCAGGAAAATCACGGTCTGGAATGTATTTTTGTTGACGATGATAATCCAATATAACTAGATGATTTGTAAGAGAAAATTCGTTATAAAATGGCGAATTTTCATTGAAACTTTTAAAATTGGTAAATGGTGCGTTGTTTGACCGTAGTGCTCAGAAATTTTTTCCGCGCCAAGGAGTAATTAGAAATGATTTTGTATTCCGGTACGACTTGTCCTTTTTCTCATCGTTGCCGTTTCCTGCTGTATGAAAAGGGAATGGATTTTGAGGTGCGCGATGTTGATGTAAACAATATTCCCGCCGATATTCTGACGATGAATCCGTACGGTGAGGTGCCGGTACTGGTTGAGCGTGAGTTTTTCCTCTACGAAGCCAATATCATTTGTGAATATTTAGATGAACGTTTTCCGCATCCGCAATTGATGCCGGCAGAACCGGTTTTGCGCGCACGTGTTCGTTTGTTCATGTTTAATTTTGAACGTGAGCTTTTCACGCACGTCAAAACACTTGAATCTCGTCAAGCTGACGAGGGCGCTAAAGAGGTCGCGCGAACCAATATTCGTGATCAATTAACGGCCATGGCTCCGATTTTTATGAAGAATAAATATATCTTCGGAGAGGAATTCACGATGCTTGATGTTGTGATGGCCCCGTTACTTTGGCGTTTGGGCATTTACGGTATTGAGTTGCCCAAATCGGCGGCTCCGTTGCATAAATACGCGGAAAGACTGTTCTCACGTCAATCTTTCATTGACTCCATGACTCCGTCTGAAAAGGTGATGCGCCGTTAAGCGCACAGGGGACCTCGCTTATGTCCAGACCGTCAATTAAATCGTATTTGGTTCAGGCCATATGGAATTGGTGCACGGATGTGGGGTTAACTCCGTACGTTCTTGTACGTGTCGATGATCGTTGTGTAGTGCCTCAGGAATTTGTCGAAGATGGACAAATTATTTTTGACATTTCTTCTGACGCAACCCATAACCTAACCTTTGACGATCATGAGATCAGTTTTGAGGCCCGTTTTGGAGAAAGGGCTTTGCGGTGTCGTGTCCCATATCGCAATATCGCCGGGATGTTCCCTCAGGAAGAACCGAATAAAGGGATGATGTTCAGTCCCAATAGTGACGAGGACGAAGAGCAAGAAAATAAACCGACTCCCCCCAAACCGGTTTTTTCTCGTGTAAAATAGCCGCTTCTCTGGTGATGCCCGTTTAGCTCAGTTGGTAGAGCAGCCGCCTTGTAAGCGGCAGGTCGTCTGTTCGAGTCAGTCAACGGGCACCATTTCGTAATCCGTGCGTGTTTAATACCGTGCGGATTTTCTTTTATGTGAAAAATAGTCATGCCTCAATTCTTAAAACAATCAAGGAAGCGTTTAGTGAAATACTGTGAATTGGAAAAAGAAAAGAGAAGCAAGGATGCTATTGGTGAGCTCGTGAACGTTTGGGAAGATTCTGTTAAGGCCACGCATTCATTTTTAAAGTTATCCGATATTGAATCGATTAAACAATACGTCCCACAGGCTTTAAAGGAAGTGCCACATTTGGTTGTGGCGATAGACGATGACGATAAGTTTGAGGGCTTTATTGGAATCGACGGACAAAAAATTGAGATGCTTTTTGTTTCCTCGAGCTGTCGGGGGCATGGAATTGGCAGGACGTTATTGTGCGAAGCGATTGATCGCTATCAAGTCAAAGAAGTCGTCGTGAATGAAGAGAACACATCGGCCAGGGGTTTTTATGAACACATGGGTTTTCAAGCGTATGCTCGCTCAGAAACTGATGAACAAGGCGGTCCATTTCCTATTTTGTTCATGAAAAAACTTTAATTTTGTAATCTTCTGGTTAAAAGAACGATTTTTGTCAAAGTCCTTCAGGGAATTCATGGATCGAGATTTTTATCACTAACGCATACACTTACGCCTGTAAGTAATTCATCTTATTTTCCCCTTAAATTTTTGTGACAAAGGCACCTCCGTTATGGAATGGTTCTATTCGCTCTTAACCGATACCAGCTCGATCGCGCATACCGCTCTGATTTATGCGGCCATTATCACACTTGGGTTGGCTGTGGGACGTATTAAAGTTAAGGGGATTTCCCTTGGTGTGATTGGCGTTTTGTTTGTAGGGCTTCTTTTTGCACATTTTGGGGCGAAGATTGATTCGGATGTTTTGGGATTTACGCGTGATTTCGGATTAGTTATTTTTATCTTTTTTGTAGGTCTCCAAGTGGGGCCCTCATTTTTCTCATCTTTCAAAAGCGTCGGTCTTTTTTTAAACGGTTTAATGCTTTTTACGGTTTTGACCGGAATCGCGTTGACCATTATTTTGTTTTTCATATTTAGCGATCAAATTTCGTTGGCTCAAATTTTGGGTGTGCACTATGGATCAATTACTTGCACACCGGGTTTGGGTGCGACAAAAGAGGCATTGGCGGACATGGGATATCATGGAGAAGACATTGCCATCGCTTATGCATGCGCCTATCCTCTGGGATTGGTGACGATCATTGGCATCGCCATTTTCTTAAGAGTTTTGTTCCGGGTTAACTTGGAGGAAGAAGACCGTCATTGGGAAAACGAAGAAAAAGAGATTAATCAGGCTCCGGTTGTTTTCCACATTTACATTACTAACCATATGCTTGACGGTTTGACGATTCGTGAGTGCCGTCGGCGTATACCCAGACCGTTTATTTGTTCTCGGCTTTTGCATAAGGGTGAAATTACCAGTCCTTTTGCCGATACTGTTTTGCATTACGGTGACACCATTCGGGTGGTGGCTACCCCTGATCAGAAAATGGATATTGTGGCGGCTTTTGGGCAAGAGGATGATCGAATTGATTTGGCAACAGAACACTCGCCGATTGAACGTCAACGAGTCATCATCACCCGCAATGAAATGAATGGTCGAACCGTAGGGGATTTGGAATTAAGCAATACAGATGGAGTGCATATCACGCGTGTTTGGCGTGCCGGTATGGAATTATTTCCCTATGACAAGATGCATCTGCAGGTCGGTGATATTTTGCAGTGCGTGGGTCCTATCAATGCGATTAAGCGCTTGGCCGGTATTGTCGGAAACCGCCCCAAGGTGTTAGAACAACCGAACTTGGCCGCGATTTTCCTCGGCATTACAGCAGGCATTTTTGTGGGTTCTATTCCGCTTATGGTCCCAGGGATGCCGACGCCGCTTAAATTGGGTTTGGCAGGCGGTCCGTTAATTATTTCCATTTTGTTGGGGCGTTTCGGCGCATCGCTTCATTTGGCAACTTATACGACCAATGCGGCAAATTTGGCGGTCAGAGAAATTGGAATTTCGCTTTTCTTGGCAAGCGTGGGGTTGACTGCCGGTGGCACTTTTGTTGATAGCCTTGTTTCAGGCAATGGTCTCTTGTATGTTGGAATTGGTTTCGTCATTACGTTTGTGCCGCAAATTTTGACCGGATTGATTTCCCGGATCTTCCTGAAAATGAACTACCACACCATATTAGGTTTGCTGATTGGTGCATGTACCAACTCACCTATTTTGGCGTATGCAGCATCATTATCCGATAAGAGTGCAACCGCAGTAGCCTACTCGACGGTTTACCCGTTGGCGATGTTTCTGCGCGTGATAACGGGGCAAATTATCTTAGTGGTGATGTGGTCTTACATGACACTGGGTTAACGATGCTAGGTCAAAGTGTGCAAACGTTCGTAGATTGGCTGACCGGAGCTTACAGAAACGGATTTTATGCAGATTTTAAGAGTTGCAGTACCCGCAAAGAGTGGATTGGTTTCGTACTTTTTCAGATTTTGGTTTATATCGCCATCACATTGTTTGGCGTACTGACGGTAATCGCTTCAGATAGACCCAACGAAGTTGTCACATGGCCAATTTATGTGGTGACTGCTATGGTAATGGTTTTTTGGCTTTTTTCGTTTGTCCCAAGTTTGGCCATTACGGTCAGACGCCTCCATGATATAGGTCTTAGTGGTTGGTGGAGTCTGATCTTCTTTATCCCGCCTTTTATTTCCGGTATAGAGTCTTTTGCGTTCTTTCAATACTTTTTTGTTGTCCTCGGGATTTTTATGATGTTGATGCCATCAAAAGTTGAGGGGAATCAATACCGAAATCAATAAGATAACTTTTGGGAAATAATGATTTAAGGGCATCTAACGAGTTATGATACAAGGAAAAAAGAGGTACCCTATGCGATTTTCGGTTGTTTATTTCAGTGCGGCCGGTCATACGCTTAAAGTAATCCGTCATGTGGCTGAGCAAATGGGCGGCATGGATCGCGCAGTGGATTTGTCAGATCCCTTTCTTAAAGAAATCCAGTTTTCGAAGGATGAGCCCGTTATTGTCGCTTGTCCTGTCTATGGTGGGCGTATTCCGGGGTTGGTGGTGCAGAGATTGCAAAAGATCTCATTTGATTCAACTCGTGTCGTAACGCTTGTGACCTATGGCAACCGAGCATATGAGGATGCTCTGTTGGAACTCAATGACACAGTCCTGGCCCGAGGAGCAATTCCTATTGCCAGTGCGGCAGTCGTGGCGCAACACTCCATGGTTCCTACAGTTGCGGCTAATCGACCGACTGAAACGGACTATCAAAATCTTTCGGTCTTCGCGCGTTTTGCATTGCAAAAATTTGACGATGTGCATCCTGTTCCTGTCAAGGTGCCGGGGAATCGTCCATACAGGCAGTGGAGCAAAATGCCGGTTACTCCGGTTGTAAGCAATCAATGTGTCCGTTGTGGAATGTGTATTCAGCAATGTCCGACAATGGCTATTTGGATTACAGATCCGAAAAAAACGGATCCTTCCAAATGCATTCTTTGTATGCGCTGCGTCGCTCTTTGTCCACAAGGCGCGAGAAGCTTGCCGGCAGGGGCTCAAGAGGCTATTGAAAAAAAACTCGCTTCCGTGGCCAAACAGACACGCGAAAACGAGTTTTTCTTCTAAAGTTTAGGCTTTCTCGCCGTTTTCAATGGCTTCGATTAACGTCGGCAATTCCTTCATGGAATCGATGACAAAGTCGGCACCATTGGCAAAGAATGTTTCCCGGGCTTTCTTGCGAAGAGAAAAACGATCCATGTCGGATAGTTTTTCCCAAGAAGCTTTGTCAAGTCCGATAATGGAACTTCCTTCAGTCACACCAACAGCGACAAGACCGGCGTTTTTTCCTTCGCGCATATCCGAAACGGTGTCGCCCACTTTAATAATGCGGCGGACATCCTGCAGACCTAAGCGACGCATATTTTCAAAGATCATGTATGGCCAGGGGCGGCCAAAGCTGTTCGTATCGTCTGCAGTAACCAGTGCGTCAGGGCTATAGCCGGCTTTGGCGGCTTCTCGAGTCACCACTTCCATCATGGAGGCGGTAAAGCCGGTCGTTGAACCGATTTTTATGTCCTTCCCACGTAATGCAGCAACGGTTTCCAATACAAAGGGCTTAATGTCGCAATGTTGCGGAAGAACAGCCATCAAGGCTGGTTCAAAATCCGCGTAAATGGTGTCGACATCATCGGAATTCGGTGCTCTGTTGTAATGATCCCGCCAAGCTTTTTCAATACGAGGCATCCGAAGCATCGTACGAATATGATCACGTTTTAAAAGCCCCATCGGTGCACGGGTTTCTTCATCGGTGACGTCAACGCCTGCGCGCCGAAAAGCTTCCATAAAGGCGCTCACCGGGCTGGTGGAGCCGAAATCCACCGTGGTGCCGGCCCAGTCAAAAATAACGGCATCAATCTTAGGCATGGTTAACCTCGTTTAAATAATCTTGAAAGAGCTGCAACACGCGCTTGACATCGTTTTCGTAGATTTCACCGATGTTGCCCAAACGGAAAGTATCGCGTTCGGTTAATTTTCCCGGATAGATGACATAGCCGTGAGACTTCAGATAGTCGTACATGCCGGCGAAAGTGAAGTTGGCGTTTTCCGGGTAGAAGAACGTTGTGATAATCGGACCTTGATGAGCCGGGGTGATGTAGGCTTCAAAGCCTAAAGCTTTCATACCGTCTCTGAGCATTTGGTTGCACTTTGCATAACGTGTGTTACGAGCGGCAATACCCCCTTCTTGACGTAATTCGCTGATTGCGCGGTGAAAAGCAGCAACCACATGAGTGGGGGAGGTAAAGCGCCATTTGCCGCCGTCTTTTTCCATGACACGCCATTGGTCGTAGAGGTCTAAAGAAAGCGAGCGAGCATTGCCTTGACTGGCTCGCAACTTTTCAGTTCGAGCGATGATAAAAGAGAAGCCGGGAACCCCTTGGATACATTTATTGGCTGAGGAGACAAGGAAATCAATTCCGATCTCCGGAACATTGATATCCACGCCGCCGAATGAACTCATGGCGTCAACAATAAATGTTTTTCCTGCGGCTTTCACCACGCTTCCCACTGCGGCAATGTCATTGAGAATGCCGGTGGTGGTTTCACTGTGCACCATGGCGACAATAGTTACATCAGGATTGGCGGCTAAGAATTGCTCTACCTTTTTTGCATCCGGAATGCTGTCCCAAGCGAAGTCCAATCGCTTAAAGCTGATGTGCTGATAGGTGAGTATCTGGCACATGCGTTCGGTGTAAGCGCCATTGACAAGAACTAGTACACAATCATTTGCCCCGGGAATGGAAGACAGAACAGATTCCACACCGAAAGTTCCGCTGCCTTGCATTAAGACGGTTGTGTATTCCGTTGGATCGGCATGGGCCAGCTCAAGCAACGAAGCGCGGACTTCTTGGGTCATATCTTTGTAATCTTTATCCCAAGTACAACGGTCATTAAGCATCTCCGAACGTACGGAAAGCGAAGTGGTCAAAGGACCCGGAGTCAATAATTTATAGCTATTAGGATCTTGCATGGTCATTTTTATATCTATTGAAAATTTTGCGGGGCGACCGTCCATCGCCCCGTGGTTTGAAAAATGGAAATCAATTATTTGTTTTGGCCTTTAACCAATTTTTGGTGAGCCTGCAGCAATTCAACCGTCAAAGGTTCTTTATAGAGTTTCGGATTGGCAGGCTTGTTTTCTGCAGAAACAGTCTCACCCTTGTAGAGTGCCACCGGATAGTACTTCAGAAGTTCTGTACGACCGTGTTTGATGATGGTTTCTGCCATCTTTTGTGCGTTAGGATTGGTTTTGTCACCCTTATCGACGACAGCCACGGCTTCCTGGAGCTGGAAGTTGCCCTCTACAGGATCGATGTAATCAATCGGCAAACCTTTGGCTTTATCAGCAACGGCCTGATGACGAAGACCGAATCCGACAGCGACTTCACCGGCGCGCAACTTTTTAAGAGGAGCCGAACCGGATTTTTCCAAGTGGGCGCCGGCGTTCTTTTCAATGGTGGCAATTGTCTTTGCGCCTTGTTCTTCGCCTTCAGCAGTCAACACGGCCTGAGTCATCAGCCAGGAGGTGGAGGACCCCATAATATCAGGCACAGAAATATGTCCCGCGTACTCCGGTTTAGCTAAATCAGCGATGGCTTTTGGAGTGGCGAGACCGGAAGATTTCAAGACCTCGGTATTGATAAACAGAGCACCCGTGTTGCCCAAAATTGGAGCGTAATAAGATGGGGTCGGGTTTAGCGTATCAACCTTGAATTTCAGGTCTTGGAACATCTTGTTTTGCTTCTGGAAGCTGTCCAGGTAATAGGTGCTGATGGTGATCAGGTCTGCTTCAATATTTTTGCCTTCGGCGGCAATCTTGCCACCCAGTTCGGATGTCCCGAATGATTGCATCAGATAGGCACCTTTAAAACCGTTGTTATCAAGCGCATTTTTCATCGCTTGTTGAGCTTCTTCGTCCGCATTGGTGTAAATCACCACCTGCTTGGCCGGCTCTGAAGTAGCGGCAGTCTTTTGGGATTCGCTGGAGCCGTTGTCGCTGCAGGCTGATAAACCTAAAACGGCAGCTGTCAAAACCGAGAGCGAAAGAGCAGAAATGCGTTTCATACAGTTAACTCCTTGATACTAGATCGAGTGGCTCGCTTTTCGAGCCGTCAGTGATTGCAAAAAATGGTTTAATTTGGCCAATAAACCTTGACCTTGGTTGTTTTGAACGTAGTTGCTAAGAGCATCGAAAATCAATTTGGCAGCTACATTGGTCATGAAAACAAGAAGTGATAAAACAAAGATTTCTTCAAATTTTTCAAAGTATTGAAGTTCTTTAATCTTTGTTGTCAAAAGCATGGTTCTGGCACCGGTGAGGAAGACCACAGCGCTGATTGTTACCATGGCGCTGACAAAGAAGTACTGGAACATTTGCAAAAGCGTAGGTAACGAATTAGGAACGATCACTCGTGAGATGGTCTTTATCCAACTGTCCCCCATAAGCGCACCAGTTGTTTCCCAGCCTGCGTTCATCTTTGAGAGTGCGGAGGTTGCCATCATGTAGGGGGTCGTGAAGAAGTGCACTAAGTTGGCAAGAACCAGGATGGTGAATGTATTAGCTAGGGCAGTGCCGCTCATCGCAAAGAGGAATCCAATACCGAGTACCATGCCGGGGACGGTATTGGTGATCATGGCAAAAGAGTCCATGGTTGTTTGACACCAGGCAGGCAACTGTGAGCGGGCTTTAACCAGAGCCGCTGCATAGCAAAATAGGGTTCCGATGGCTGCAGAAACCAAGGCTACGCCGATGGAGTGTTCATACACTTGCCAGATAGAGCTGTCGCTGATAATGCGCGTGATGACATCGAGTGTGAAGTATGGTTGATAAGGCCATTGTTTGACAAAAGGCACCACAAACATGACCACGAAAACAGACAAAAGTGCAAGCGAGATCAGCAGATAGTACAAAAGATATAACGTGTCTCTGACAGGATTGACAGAGATTTCAGCTTTTGAAATCTTGTTGTAGCGGAAATTAAAGCGATCAACCCAACGCAGCATGAGAACTGAGGCCACTGAGGGAACAAGCATCGCCATGGCAATAACGGCCCCTTCACCAAAGTTGGGGATAGCTCCCATCATTGTGGTGTAAAGCTGAGTTGCAATAACCTCATATTCACCGGCGATAGATACCGGAATGCCGAAGTCGGTAAACGAGAGGAAAAAACTCAAAATAAAGGCTGATAAAAGTGAGCCTACAACAGGGCGAACCGCCGTCATGTAAAAGGTTTGTAAGGGGGAGTCGCCCATGAGTTTGGAGACCGTGATGAAATTGCGATCCACGTAAAAAAAGGCGTTGTAGAGGATTAGAAACGCGGGCGGTAAGGTATAAATGACATCTGCGATCAGCAAGCCCCAAAATCCGTAGATAGAAAACGGTGGCGGAGCGATTAGTTGACTGACTAAACCGAGACGTCCGAAGGAGTAAATAACGGCAAAACCATAGGTTATGGAAGGCAGAAAAAGTGGCAGCAAGACGATGATCTGGATGAGCTTCTTGATGCCAGGTTGAATGCGAGAGAAATGCAGACCATAGGCGCTGAAAAAAGCCATTACAGTCGCTATGGCGGCAGAAATTCCGGAAACGGTAAAGCTGTTGCCGAGTGCCGTCCAGAAATTACTTTGACTCAACAGGGAGGCATAGTTATCCCAACCAAGACCACCATCTTTGGTGAGGACGGACTGGAAAAGCACGCAACCCAAAGGGTAGAGCAAGATGGCCGCTAAAGTGAGCGTAATAAGGATATAAAGAACTTTGAGTTCTTTTTGATCCCTACCGAACAATCTCGTCAACATTGAATGGCCCCTCCTTTTTAAGCGACGGCTTGACCGAAGTCCTGAAAGGGCTGCGGTTTAGCAATGCGAGAAGAGGCCGGTGTTGTTTGAGGCAAACTTTCACTAAAAAGCTTCAGAATGTTGGTGCGCTTGATGTTGAGCTGCGACAAAATAAATTGGCGGATGAAGTCGTTGGCCGGATTGCTGATGATGGTTTGGGGATCAGCAAATTGAGCGATTTTTCCTTCATTGATAATCAACACGCGGTCCGATAATGTCAATGCTTCTTCCGGATCATGGGTCACAATTAATGTGGTCAATTTGTATTGACGAGCAACGGTGCGGATGCGCTCTTTGATGGATTCTTTGATGATGCCGTCTAAGGCCGAGAGCGGTTCATCGAGTAATAAAAGGCGAGGTTTCAATACCAAAGTTCTCGCAATGGCTACCCGTTGTTTTTGACCGCCAGAGAGTTCGTCAATGCGCTGCTCAAGGTGTTTTCTCAGTCCCAGAAGATCGATTAATTCTTCGACCTCTTTGGGTGTTGAGGCATTGGGATTGTTGCGCAGGCCGTAGAGAATATTTTCACGGGCATTTAAATTTGGGAAAAGCGCAAAATCTTGAAAAACGATATTAAATCCACGCTTTTTCATCGAAACATGGCTTAAATCCTCCCCATCGAGAATCAGTTGACCGTCGGTTAAATCAGTTAGCCCCAGTATCAAATTCAAAAGAGTCGTTTTCCCGCAGCCGGAAGGTCCCAAAATGGAAACGATTTCTCCTTTGTTAATGCTCAGAGAAATATCGGTCAGAATTTGACGGTCACCAAAACGTTTCGAAATGTGGCGCAGTTCGAGCATGAAAATTGAACTCCTATCAATAATAGGTGAAATTATTGAAGGCGCTTGTGAAGGAAATTCGACATTTCGGTGAAGATTTTGTGAAGGCAGCGGAGATTTAAATTTAAATGACAAAGGAAAAATTTATTTAAGACAAATGGTTAGCAAAACTTTTTCGAAGTCAAGGCGTCATATTGTTGTCATTTTTTAACAATACGGTGAGCTCATTGGAACTTATTGATAAGGAGCAGAAGGGAGAAGGTCAAAGAAAAAATCGGTCCGAAGACCGATTTCATAGCGGAAGCTTTAAGGCGTTATTTTTCGTCAATTTCGGCGATTGCTTCTATTTCAACTAAGCAACCGAAATGAAGTTCTGTTGTCGAGACGACAACACGTCCGGGTTTATGATCACCGAAATACTCAGCATAAACTTCGTTGATTGGTCCCCAATATTCAACACTTGGCGTGTAGACACGACAGAAAACCACTTGATCACGGCGCACGCCGGCTTCCTTTAAAACTCGATCTACATTGTTGAGTGCCAAACGCGTGTGATCTTTGATATCGCCCTTGCAAACTTCACGGGTGTCAGGATCAATGGATAGTTGTCCGGAGACATAAAGCATGCCTTTTGATATGACACCGGCACTGTAATGACCTTTATTTTCACCTTTGAATGGAGGACAGACCAATTTCATAAAATTTCTCCACAGACAAAACAACCCTTCCGATTTTAGACCAATTAGTTTTAAAAATTGCGATTCAATGCAGGTGTAACCACTCTGTGATTAAGCACAAGCCCCTAAAGAGCGAAAAAACTGTGAAGCAATCCAAATTTTCCGTGCTTAATATTGTGAAATAGAGACAAAGGAGTTCTTATGTATACAGCCCAAGAAATCCAATCTTATTTGCACGCCCAGGTCGATGAGTTAACGGCTATTCGGCATCATTTACATCAGCACCCTGAAATTGGCCTTCAGCTGACGGAGACCGCAGCCTTTATTGAAAGAGAATTGTTGTCTTACGGAGTCGATGAAATTCATAAAGGGTTCGGATCCAGTGCGCTGGTCGCGGTAATTCATGGAAAAACGAAGGGACGCGATTGGATTGGTTTGCGAGCGGATATGGATGCTTTGCCTCTGGTCGAACAAAGCGGAGTTCAATATTCATCTGTTAACCCGAAGAGAGCGCATTCCTGCGGTCATGATGGACATATGACAGTGGCGTTAGGGGCTTGTCGTTTTTTGGCTTCTCACAGAGATTTTGAAGGAACTGTGGTGGTTATTTTTCAACCCGGAGAAGAAGGTTATGCGGGAGCCCGATTAATGGTGGAAAACGGATTATTTGAAAAATTTCCAATTAAAGAGGTTTACGCAACTCATTGTGAACCGACATTAGATGTTGGACAAATCGGCATTGATCCCGGATACATCATGGCGGCCGCAGATATTTTCACAATTGATGTTACGGGACGAGGCGGTCATGGTGCAAGACCACAAAGTGCGGTCGATAGCGTATTAGTGGCTTCCCAGATTGTGGTGAGCGCTCAATCCATTGTCAGCAGAAACGTCAATCCTCTTAAGGGAGCCGTAGTGAGTTTCGGTGCCATTTTATCCGGCGATGAAAACGGATCCAGTGTTTTGCCTCAGACAGCCAAAATGGTAGGAACCTGCAGAAGTTTTGAACCGGAAGTTCAGAACCGCGTGCAGCAGCGTTTATGTGAAATTGCCCAAGGTGTTGCTCAGGCTTATGGCGCGCAAGCACAATGCCGTTACACACGTCTGTATCCGGCACTGTTGAACCATGAAGTTCAAGCGCTAGCAGTCAAAAAACTGGTTCATGATTGGTTGGGGGAGGCTGGACTGAAACCCGCTCCACAACAGATGACGGCCGAAGACTTTGCCTTCATGACCCAGGCATGTCCGGGATGTCTTTTCCGGTTAGGCATCAGGGACTGTGAGCACTCAGCCAACCTGCATGAATGTGAATTTGATTTCAACGATAAAGCGATCGTTTACGGTTCAACATTGATGGCTCTTATCGCTGTTAACCGTTTGAAAGTCATTAATGCTTGATTGTGAGATATTGTTCAACAACTCGAGCGAAAATACTGGCACCAATTGGCAGTAGCGCATCATTGAAATCATAAGAAGGGTTATGCAAAGCGCAGGGACCGGGGCCGTGCCCACTTTCTCTGTGTTGCCCGTCACCGTTTCCAATGAAGAAAAGCGCTCCGGCGCAATGTTTTAAGTAGGCTCCGAAATCCTCAGATGGCATAACAGGCTCCTGCGTCACAATCTCACTGTTTCCTAGGAGCTCTGTCGCAGCGCTTTGTATTCGACTCACGCACTCCGTGGAGTTTATGACAGGAGGGACCTGCCGAATAAAATTGGTCTCCGCCGTGGCTCCAAAGGCTGTGGCAATTTGTGTGGCAATTTTTTGCATGTTGTCCGCAATAAGTGTTGTCACGTCTTCAGAGAAAGTTCTTACCGTACCCTCTATCTGGGCGGTATCTGCAATCACGTTGTAAGTTTCCCCCACGGCTAATTTACAAATGGATAAGACAGCCGGATCAATGGGGCGTTTAATACGAGTGATGATTCCCTGAAGACTGTTGGCTACCTGGATGGCGATGAAAAGCGGATCAATTCCGTTATTGGGCATGGCACCGTGAGCTCCGCGTCCTTTAATGAGAATTTTGAACGCATTGCAACTAGCCATAATTGTTTGGTAGTTGATGCCGATTTTCCCTTCGGGAATTTCCGGCCAGTTGTGACATGCAACCATGAAATCGGTTGGAAACTTTTCAAAAAGACCGTCATTAATCATGTCAGACGCGCCGCCGTCTTGTTCTTCGCAAGGTTGAAAAATGAATTGCACCGTTCCATTGAAGTGCTTGGTTTCAGATAAGTACCGAGCGGCTAAAAGCGCCATTGTCATATGACCATCGTGACCGCAAGCATGCATGATGCCTTTGTTAGCAGAGGCGTGAGGGAATGTGTTGAGCTCTGTGATGGGCAAGGCGTCCATTTCTGCGCGAATTGATAGGCATTTTGGGGAATCGCCGTTTTTTAAAAGACCAACGATACCGGTGCCTCCAATACCTGTGTGCACCTCATAGCCCCATTGTGTTAAATGCAGGGCAATTTTGCGTGAAGTCTCAAATTCTTGATGACCGAGTTCCGGATGTTTGTGAAAATCCCTTCGAATGAACGTAAATTCTTGACTCAGTTCACTTATGTGTTTAATGAGATTCATGATAATTATTTGTAAATAAGCACAAAATAAGCCTCAAATTGAAATTTTGAGGCCTTTTGTGAAAACTACTTTTGAGTGACTTCAGGTTTTTTGCCCAACCACTTTTCGTAGATCTTGTCATACTCACCGTTTTCTTTGATGATTTTCAGCCCTTTATTGAGCTTATCAAGGAGCGCCTTATTGCTTTTGGCAACCGCAAAACCGTTTTGTTTGGGGTTGTAGACATGAGGCACCATCATGATATCTTTGTCATCATGTTTGGTTAGATAGTAAAGGGTGACCGTTTTATCAACCATAACCGAGTCACACCCGTTCATCTTTAATTCCATGAATGCCTCGCCGATTTGATCAAAGTTGGCTACGGTAGCGTTCTTGACAGTAGAGGCCAAAATAGACCCTGTTGACCCAATTTGGGCGCAGATGCGTTTACCTTCCATGTCTTTCAACGTCTTAAATTTATCGGCATTTTTCTTTTGAATAACCATCACCAGACCGACATCGTAGTAAGGATCTGTGAAAAGAACCTGCTTTTGCCGTTCCGGTGTGATGGTGATGGCTGCAGCTCCTACATCAACCATATTGCTTTGAAGGGCAGGAATCAGACCGGCAAATTGCATATTTTGGATTTTGGCTTCATCCCCAACAGCCTTAGCAATGGCCGTGATGAGATCAATATCGAAGCCAACAATTTCATTGGTTTTCGGGTCTTTGAATTCAAAAGGGGCAAGGCCGGCATCCGTTCCGACAAGCAATGTATCCGCCATGGCACCGGAGGTGGCAACCATGGAGCCTAAAAGAGCACTTAAAAGAATTTTTTTCATATTGATCCCTGCAGATAAAAGATAATTTCTTGTCAGTTTATGCAGGCAACATACCATCGACAAGGTACTAACAGACTGAAAATTAAAAGGAAGTTCTCGTTAATGGACGATTATTGCGCACAAATGGTCGGCAAAATATAAAATTTATAGAAATCAATGAGATAAGCAATTATTCTGTTGAACCGGATGGTGATGAAATACGATTTATTCTCTAGTGATTTTGAATTACCAATGAGTAAAACTCATTAGAACCCCAGGGGACTTTTGACAATGGTGTGGAGATCATTGCAAAAAAGTTTTAATAAAAGAATTCTTTGAAAAACAATTAATTAGAAAAGATATCTTGAAATTGTCGAAAAAAACTTTTCTCTGTCGACAAAAAAATATATTGATTCTTATCAAGAAAAAAGGCTTTCTTGCAAAAAGTTGAAAGCCTTTTTAGGTGATTGATGTGTTCGAAATTATGACTTTTCAGCACTTTCCCATGCTTCAACGAAAAAGTTGACAACGCTGTCAAGACCTCCGTAGTTAATGCGGTACGGAGCGCTTTCTGCCACGACAGGCTTACCATGGTAAGCAAAACCGAGTCCTGCGGTTTTGATCATTTCCAGATCGTTTGCGCCGTCTCCGCCGGCTATTGCTTGTGAATGGTGTAGTCCATGCAACATGCAAAGGATGTCCAAAGCCCGACGTTTCCCATCGGCATCCAAGATTTCGCCACCGCCAGGGCCCGTCACTTCACCAGTCAATTGGTCGCTTTCAACAACCAGTCGGTTACAAAGGTAGCCATCCATGCCGAGCATGTCACATACATGTTTGGCAATAACATCAAAACCACCTGAAATGATGTAGGTCTTTAAGCCGTAAGTTTTGCAGAAGTCTATGAGCTCTCTGGCGCCTGGCATCAATTTGGCATGTGTGGCTGTGATGTCCACAAAATGAGCGGGCGCTCCTTTGAAAAGGACGGCTCGTTCGCGAAGATATTCCGCAAATGGCATGTGACCACGCATGGCGATTTCCGTCATGCGTGCGACTTCTTCTCCAACTCCACATTGCCATGCTATATCGTCAATACACTCGAGTTCAATGAGCGTGCTGTCCATGTCGAGTGTGATAATGCCGAAATTTCGGATACTGAAATTCGAGGGTAAACAATTTATGTCCAATTCCGATTGACTCGCTTTGAGTATTAATTCTTGAGCAAGTACATCGTTCACGTTGTTGAGACGAACAGCATTCGGTTTTATCCAAAAATTTTTACTCTTCAATGCGCTGGCAAAACTCTCTGCTCCCGTTCCTTGAATAACAATATCCATAACACTTTGCTCCGGTTAAATCCTGTATTGATTCTACAGTTCGAAGGAGACATGTCTCGAGGCGTGTCTTCGGTCCTCGACTTTTTGATACAGGAAATTGAAAATGTTTAAAGGTATATTTTGAGAAAATAATATTTCGATTTTGCAACGAAATAATGACAAGTTAATGACAGTTGGAATATGTTGGAGATAAATAAGCGGCTGTTACACGATCGTTGTTTCCTAAATCTTTGATTGTTTGAATTTTTTCCCAACAACCTTTTTTTTCAAATATTGCGCGAACAGCTTCGCCTTGATCCCAGCCGTGTTCAAAGGCCAGTAGGCCATTGGAGGTTAGAAAATAGGGAGCTTGAGAGATAATGTGTTCAATATGGGTCAGGCCGTTAAAGCCATCCGTTAAAGCGCCGATCGGTTCGTAAGTCAGGTTCTTCAGATGTTCGTCATCCTGGTGGATATAGGGAGGATTACTGACAATGATGTCAAACATTTTTCCCGTTGGAATTGCATCAAACCAACTGCCTAAATAAAAATTAACACTGGCCTTTAATTGATGAGCATTTTGACGTGCGACATTTAAAGCGCGTTCACAGACATCAGTCGCACTGACTTTGAAATTGTTTTTTTCCAAAGCAAGCGTCACGGCAATGCATCCTGAACCGGTTCCGAGATCTAGTAGACTAGCGGAATGCTCAGGTGCACAGCTATTAAGGATAAATTCCACAAGTGTTTCAGTGTCTGGGCGTGGAATGAGTACGTCCGGGGTGACTTTAAAGGGGCGTCCGAAAAACTCCTGGCTGCCGCAAATATAAGGGATCGGCATTCCTTCGGAGCGTTGCTGAACACCATTTTTATATTTTTCCCAAACCGATGGTGGCAGTTCGTCACGGTCGTGAGTGATAAGGTACGTTCTGCCGACTCCTAAACAGTGAGCCAGTAAAAGTTTGGCCTCAAAGCGATCAATTCGCTTTGAGGCAAAGATGATGGACTCCTGGATTGTCGGCATGGTTTTTATTCGCCTAAATTGGCTAATTGTTCAATCTGGTGTTCGGTTGTGAGCGCCGTGATAATTTCTTCCAGATCTCCATCCATAATGAAGTCAAGTTTGTACAGTGTTAGGTTAATGCGATGGTCAGTTACCCGTCCTTGAGGATAGTTATAGGTGCGGATACGTTCACTACGGTCACCGGAACCCACAAGACTTTTGCGTGTGCTTGCTTCCTGAGCTTGTTGCTTGGCGATTTCGTTGGCCGTGATGCGTGAAATTAAAACACTCATCGCACGAGCTTTATTTTCATGCTGACTGCGCTCATCCTGGCACTCCACAACGGTTCCCGTGGGAATGTGTGTGATACGGACAGCTGAATTGGTTTTCTGCACATGTTGCCCGCCCGCTCCGGAAGCACGGTAGACGTCAATACGCAGGTCAGCAGGATTGATTTCCACTTCACCGATTTCATCTAATTCGGGTAAAACGGCGACTGTGCAGGCAGACGTATGAACGCGCCCTTGGCTTTCTGTTTCCGGTACGCGCTGAACACGGTGGCCACCGCTTTCAAATTTCAGTTTGGAGTATGCCCCTTCGCCGATAACACGGACAATGACTTCTTTGTACCCACCTAAATCACTTTCGGAAGCAGACACAATTTCTGTCTTCCAGCCTTGCCGTTCGGCGTACCGGGTGTACATACGCAAAAGATCGCCGGCAAAAAGCGCGGATTCATCTCCGCCCGTTCCGGCGCGAATTTCAAGGTAGATGTTTTTGCTGTCGTTGGGATCTCGCGGCAACAGCATGATCTGAAGATCTTTTTCAAGCGCTTCCAGGTGTTCTTTGCCGTTGTCAATCTCTTCTTGAGCAAAGTCGGCAGATTCCGGATCTTCAAGCATTTCCCGAGCGGCTTCAATATCTGCTTCGGTTGATTCGTATTCCTTGAGTTTCATCACGACCGGCTCAATTTCAGCGCGTTCTCGAGATAGATCCCTAAAACGATTCATGTCGTTGGTGACATCGGGAGAAGCCAACATGGCATCAATTTCTTCCAAACGTCTGGCAATTTGTTTTAATTTACTGCGCATTGACTCTTTCACGGGGAGTCTCCTAATGTAATTCAGTTCAGAGAAAAACGACGGACCGATGGCAATATTAAGCAAGCTCGGTCCAGAGGGCAAAGAAATTCCCGACGCTAACGTTTGCGTTCGAGGTAGAACCGTTTAAAGCAGGTCTCAAGATGCTGACGCTCTGTCAGTGTCAGGTGTTCGGTATCCTTCAGCAAGGCAAGGTTGTCATGGATGAGCTTGCGGGTAATATCGTGCGCCATGCGCTTTAGAGCCTCATCCACATTGCCGCTGTTTTTGATGCTGCGTTTAGCTCGTTCGATACTGCTGGCAGACAGATCTGCAGCGCGCTCAATCATCATTTCAATGGTGGGGACGGAGTTTCGCCACTGCAACCAATCGGAGAAATCCGCAACACGTTTTTTGATAATTTGACGACTTTCATCAACAGCGGCCAAACGTTCCGCTTTCCCGCTTTGCACTACTTTGCCTAAGTCATCGACCGTATAAACATAAACGTCGTCAAGGCGGCTAACTTCCTCTTCAACGTCGCGAGGAACAGCAAGGTCAACAATAAAAATCGGTTTATGGTGACGCTCGCGGATCGCTCTTTCAATCATTCCTAAGCCGATAATGGGCAGGGAACTGGCTGTGCAGGAAACGATAATGTCAAAATTTGCAATCTTCTGCGGCAAGTCGGCCAGCTTCATGCTTTTGGCATTAAAACGAGCCGCGAGAGCCTCTCCGCGATCAATCGAGCGGTTGGCAATTGTCATGGATTGTGGCTCTTGGCCGTTGAAGTGTGCGGCGCAAAGTTCAATCATTTCGCCAGCGCCGACAAAGAGCACGTTTAAATCGTGCAATTCACCGAAAAGACGATTGGCAAGACGAACGGCAGCAGCGGACATAGAAACGGTGTGTGCGCCGATTTCTGTGGCAGTACGAACTTCTTTAGCTACGGTGAATGTTCGTTGAAAAAGAGCATTGAGCATCAGACCAAGGCCTTGAGCTTTTCGAGCTGCCTTTTCTGCTTTTTTCATTTGACCGACGATTTGCGTCTCGCCTAAAACCATGGAATCCAGACCGCTTGCGACATTGAAAGCGTGTTCGACAACCTCCAGATCCGTGAGCGCGTAGGTATGCGGAGTAAGTTCGGACAATGATAATTTCTTTTCTTCCGATAGAAAGGCCTCTAGTGCGCCGATTGCCAAGTCAGGATCTTCCGCGGCGCAATAAAATTCCGTTCTGTTGCAGGTAGACAGAATTAACGCCTCTGAGATATGACCGGATTCCTCACCGGATAGGCGTGACAAGACTCTGGCGATTGTATCGACAGTTTCTTCGGGACCGAATGCTACGCGTTCTCGAATTGCGAGCGGCGCGGTCGTATGGTTTAAGCCAAGAGCCAGTAAGTGCATGAAAAGAAAAAGGGAAAAACATTCCCTAAAATCCAAACAGAAGCGTAAGTGTATAGCGTAACGATTAAATTTGCCTTATGAATTCAATGTTGCCGCTCATTCCGACCGATGAAGACAAAATTCGCTCGGCCTCTTGGCGAGCCAGACGTCATGTTGAACGTCAAGCTTTGATGAGCGCGGGGGCGACTTTTGTGCCGATCCCCGGAGTAGATATGTTGGTTGATGTGTCAGTCATGATCAAAATGATTGATCACATCAATCGCGAGTTCGGCTTGACACCTGAACAAATAGAACGTTTACCCAGCCAAAAAAGAATTATTGCTTATCAAGCGATCAGTTGGGCAGGGACCGTGTTGGCTGGTAAGGTTATTACGGCTCAGTTGGCTATTTCAGTATTAAAAACCTTGGGGATTCGATTGGGGAGTAAGCAAGCGGCTCGTTGGGTGCCGCTAGTGGGGCAAATCAGTGCCGCCGCCCTAGGATATTCAGCTTTGCGTTATTTAGGACATGAGCATATTAAGGATTGTGAAAAAATTGCTCGAGAAGTGAAACTGCGTCTAGAAACTTCAAAAAGTGTTCATCAGTCGAATTAAAAATTCGCGGCTGCAGGTGAAGAATGTCTATGCTGAAGGTCGAATTGGAATATACTATCGGAAATAGCTTCTCTGAGGTGAAGGAAACGCGCTATGAATGAAGCTCTTGGTTACAAAGAAGCGGTAAAACGAAGTCATAAAGAAGCGTTATATGCGTTGTTGTCAGCGGTCTTTCTTTGTATTTTTTTCTGGGGTGCGATTTTTTTAACCGCTGACTCTGATGCGGCTTTCTATGGATTGCCGATTTGGTTTTGGCTTTCTTGTCTCGGGGGCTATGTTTTATCGGTTGTTGTTGTGTGGGTATTGGTGAAAAAATTTTTCTGTAATTTCAGTCTTACTGCTAAAGACGAGGATGAAGAGCCGTGAACTCGTCGTGGATTATCTTTATTCCTTTGATTGCATTCCTTGTGTTTTTGCTTTTGATCGGCCGGACGGAGCCTCAAAAAACAGGCAGTGATTTCTTAAAAAGTTACTTTTTAGGAGATCGTGCGCTCAAAGGTTTCGTTTTGGCGATGACGCTGGTTGCCACCTATGGTTCCGTGAGCTCTTTTGTGTCAGGCCCGGGATTGGCATGGCAGTATGGTTTGGGTTGGGTTGTTTTTGCCGCACCGCAAATCATTACCGGTTTCCTGGTTTTAGGTGTGTTGGGAAAAAAATTATCTCTGGTTAGTCGAAAGATTCGCGCGATCACAATTATCGATGTCATTGTTGAACGATTCAAAAGTCCAGCATTGGGTGCGTTCTTATCAGTCGCACTGCTGTTCTTTTTTGTTGCCATGATGGTGGGACAGTTTATAGGGGGAGCACAGCTCATCTCTCAGGCTGCTGGAATTCATTACGTAGCCGGCCTTTTGCTATTCGGTGTTGTGGTGGTGGCTTATACGACAACGGGTGGTTTTCGGGCGGTGGCTCTTACAGACACCGTGTGCGCTGTTTTGATGTTAATCGGTATGGGAGTGTTGGCGACAGACATCATTGTTGATGCTGGCGGGATGTCACCCTTAATGGACAATATTAAAAATGCGGTAGAGATTGAACGGTCGTCAGCTTTTTTTGAACCTACAGCCGCCGGCGCTCTGCCTTGGACATTACTTTTTTCCGCGTGGATTCTAGTGGGTTTTGCCACAGTTGCCCTACCTCAATCAGCGGTTCGTTGCATGGCCTATAAAAGTACAGAAGATTTGCATTTGGCCATGATTGTGAGCACAACCGTATGCGGCGCATTGATGATAGGGATGACACTTTTGGGCTTTTTGGCCAGAGGAGTTATTCCTGAAGGGGCGGCTTTTGGAAGCAACACGGATGCCATGATTCCGTACCTCATCGCGCATCATATGAATCCTTGGGTTGCGGGAATTACACTGGTGGCTCCGATTGCCGCGACAATGTCAACGGTGAGTTCTTTATTGATCGCTGCCTCATCGGCCATTATCAAAGATTTGTTTCTAAGGCGTTATAGCGCGATGCCTGATAAAGGAGAGGCTGTAAGACGGTATGCCAAAATCTGTACTCTGATCATTGGCTTATTGTCATTGCTTTTGGCCATTGAACCGATGGACATCATTGTGTGGATTAATATGTTTGCCTTCGGCGGTTTGGAAATAGCGTTCTTGTGTCCTTTGATTGGGGGGCTTTTTTGGGCTCGTGCGACAGCTCAAGGAGCATGGTGTTCCGTTTTGGCAGGTTTAGGGGTTTATTTTTGGGCTTGTTTAACGAAGCCGGATTTGGCCGGATGGCATGCCGTCACGCCGGCGGTTGTTGTCTCTATTATTGTTTTTGTTTTAGTCAGTTTATCGGGCAGAGAAAAAGTAAATCAAGACTTTTTCCCCTAGAAAAAAGCCTTGAGGTGTTTAAACCCCAAGGCTAATTTGAAAGCTAGAAATTAAAACGTTGAGTGATCAAAGATCGCTTTAGGTTGCGTAAATTCGAGCAATCCAGCATATCCGCCTTCGCGCCCAATCCCGCTTTGCTTGTATCCGCCGAAGGGCGCTGTGACATCACGGGGGCCGTCATTGATATAGACATTGCCCGCTTTAATTTGTTTGGCAACCTCAATAGCCTGTGTTTTGTTGCCGAAAACCGCTGCATTAAGTCCGTACGGTGTGTCGTTCGCAATGGCAATCGCTTCGTCGACATCCTTATAAGTGATAACACAAAGCACCGGGCCAAAAATTTCCTCTTGAGCAATCCGCATGGAATTTTTTACGTTCGTAAAAATGACGGGGTCAATATAGTAGCCTTTGGAGCAGTCAGAGGGCACTTTTCCTGCAAGCATCGTCGCGCCTTCTTGCAATCCCAGTTTGATATATGAAGAAACCTTTTCAAACTGAGCTTTAGAGGAAACAGGACCGATCTTAGTGCTCGGATTTGTAGGATCACCAACAGGATAATCAGGCAGATGGCTGAGCAAGAGCTGCTCAATTATTTCCTTGTCCGCTTCCGGGATGAGAAGCCTTGAAAAAGCCGTACAGGTTTGACCGCTATTGAGGAAGATGGAGTCAAAGAGTTTGCCGACAGCTTTGTCGTAATCAGCTCCCGGCAGCCAGATAAAGGGGGACTTCCCGCCTAATTCCAAACTGATCCGTTTAATACTTTCAAGTGCACGTTGACTGAGTTTGGCTCCGACTTTGGTGGAACCGGTAAAGGAGACCATATCGACCTGCGGATGAGACGCTAAAGCATCGCCTACAGCGCTGCCACGCCCGGTGACCATGTTGATAACGCCAGCCGGGAAGCCCGCTTGATCAAAGGCATCGATCAGAAGGTACGCGGTCAGAGGTGTGTGTTGACTGGGTTTGAGAATTACTGTGTTACCCATCAAAATGGCCGGAATAACTTTTTGAACGACCTGGCCCAACGGGTAATTCCACGGGGTGATACAAGCCACAACGCCTACCGGTTCCCGATAGACCGTTGACAGAGCCAAATTCTCTTCCAAAGGTAATTGCGTCGCGCACTCAATATAGGAACGTGTACGAGTAAATTGATAGCCGCAGTGTGATTGGATGGAGAAACTGACCGGAGCACCGAGTTCTTTGACTTCGAGATCGATAATTTTATCCTTATAGCTTTCAAAGACCTCGAGCATTTTTTTCATCAGACCCACTCGCTCGGACAGTTCGGTTTTGCTCCAAGTGTCAAAGGCCAGACGCGCAGCTCGCATCGCCGCATCAATATCTTTTTCATTCCCTTCTGGAACCTTTGCAAAATGTTCCAGTGTCGCCGGATTTTCTACATCGATGAATTTACCGCTCGAGGAATCTTGCCATTGACCGTTGATATAAATTTTTTCAAAGTTATAGGACATAAAATCACCTCGTTAAATATCCGAATCACCTGTTTTGAGTATAGGACTGTCTGATACTCAGGGCTCATTTTTTACAAAATGGCCCTGTTTCTAAAATCAACGTTGAGAGATGTGATCTTTTTGATAAAAGAAATGCAATTAATTTGTACTTCTTTAGTGTAGAACTTCCCGAAATACCAAGCTTCTAAGTCGGGTATTTCGGGAAGTGAGAAAATTACAATCTTTTGACAAAGAGAGCACGGATAGCATTGAGTACGGCGAGAATCATAACTCCCACATCCGCAAAAATAGCCATCCACATATTGGCAAGACCGAGGGCGCCAAGCGCTAAACATGCAAATTTAATGCCGATGGCAAACCAGATATTTTGTTTGACAATTGACAGGCACTTGCGCGAAATCTTAATGCCTTTTGCGATCTTTAACGGATCGTCGTCCATGAGAACCACATCGGCAGCTTCAATGGCGGCGTCAGACCCCATCGCTCCCATGGCAATGCCAATGTCTGCGCGAGAAAGAACCGGAGCGTCATTGATGCCGTCCCCTACAAAAGCCAGTTTCCCTTTAGAACGATTTTTGGCGATCAAGTCTTCAACAATATGAACCTTGTCTGCGGGCATTAATTCGCTGTGAACTTCATCAATTCCTAGCTGTTTGGCAACCTGTTCGGCAACTTTGTGACTGTCGCCTGTGAGCATGACAGTTTTCTGAATGCCGGCCTTTTTCACGGCTTGCAAAGCTTCCTTGGCATGCGCTTTAATTCGGTCAGAAATGACGATATGTCCACTGTACTCACCGTTAATGGCTACGTGCACGATGGTGCCTATACTGCGGCAGGCAATGAACGGCACATTGTGGCTCTGCATCAATTTTTCATTGCCGACAGCAATTTCCAAGTCGTCGATTCGGGCAATGACACCTTGGCCACCGATTTCGTGAATGTCTTTGATGCGCTCACGATTAATCGGCGCTCCATAAGCTTTTTGAAGACTTACGCTGATTGGATGAGAAGAAGCGCTTTCAGCCATTGCGGCTAACTCAAGAAGCTTTTTTTCTTCCATTTTGCAGTGGTGAATGCCGATGACCTCAAAAACACCTTCCGTCAGTGTGCCGGTTTTATCGAAAACCAATATTTTGGCTTGCGACAGAGCCTCAAGATAGTTTGAACCTTTCACCAAAATGCCTTGATTGCTCGCGCCGCCGATTCCTGCGAAAAAACTCAGAGGAATACTGATGACCAGTGCGCAAGGGCAGCTGATCACTAAAAAGACTAAAGCACGATAAATCCAATCATCCCACTGTGCATCCAGTCCCATGAGGAATAGTCTGACCAAAGGAGGGATGACAGCCAAAATCAGGGCGCCGAAGAAAACAATTGGGGTGTAAATCCGAGCGAATCGTGAAATAAATGCTTCGGAGCGGGATTTCCGAGAACTGGCATTTTCAACCAATTCCAGAATTTGTGAGACGGTGGAATCGCCGAAAAGCTTCGTTGTGCGAATTTTCAATAGACCGGATAAGTTGATGCAACCGCTTGTAATTTCATCGTTACAACCAACGTTTCTGGGTAAACTTTCTCCCGTCAGAGCACTTGTATTCAGAGTTGACTCGCCCTCAAGCACAATGCCGTCAATAGGAACTTTTTCGCCGGGTTGCACCACAATAACAGTTCCCACTTCGACCTCATCAGGATCAACCTTAACCAGTTGGCCATCTTTTTCGACATTGGCATAGTCCGGTCGAATATCCATAAGCTCGCTGATGTTTTTTCTGCTTTTACCGACGGCATAGGCTTGAAACCATTCTCCGATTTGATAAAAAAGCATTACCGCGACAGCCTCGGTGTAGTCTCCAGTATTGTCGTATAGGGCAATGGTAATTGCACCCAATGTGGCCACGGTCATCAAAAGATTTTCATCAAAGACACGCCCGTTGGAAATGCCTTTTGCCGCTTTGAGCAAAATGTCATAACCGACAATCAAGTAGGGAACCAGAAACAAAGCCAGTCGTGTGTACCCTGTTATAGGAGACAAGGCCAGAGCGACTAAAAGAACCGAGGCGATAATGATGCGCATAAGCATCTTTTTTTGTTTGGCTGTCATAGGTAACCTAAAAACAATTAAGTATTTGTTTAATTGTTAATGTTTTAAAAAGCACCATTTTATTTAATGATGCTTTACGTTAATTTTTAAAGTTCAATTTCACAATCAGGTTCTACTTTTTTGCAGGCTGAAAGCACATTTTGCATTACGGCTTTAGTATCAGCGCCGTCAGCAAAAGTGACAATCATTTTTTGAGTCATAAAGTTGACAACAACCGAAGCCACACCTTCAACTTTAGCGGTGGTTTCTTCCATCAAACGGGCACAATTGGCGCAGTCAACTTCAATCTTATAAGTCTTTTTCATGGCAGGCTCCTGAAAATAGATTGTTAATCGATTAAATAATCACTTAATCGTTAAAAGGAAATATAATCCTAAGCGTTGTCGATGTCAAGATTAAATAATTGTTTAATTATGAGCCAAAATTTGTCCTTGCCACATCAGCATAGCCATTCCGAAAAGGCCTTTAGTACGTTACCCCAAACCGCCCATTTTGAGCAGGTAGCAGGAGTTTTTAAGCAACTGAGTGATCCCGTTCGTTGTCGAATTTTTTTGCTTTTGTGTCATTCAGAGGAGTGCGTAATTAATATCGCCGCTTTTATGAATATGAGCAGTCCGGCAGTGGCGCATCATTTAAGGCTTTTAAAGTACAGCGGTCTTGTGCAAACCAGAAGAGAAGGGAAGGAAGTCTTTTATCGAGCGGCAGATTCCGATTTAGCGCAGGAATTGCATCATATTATTGAGAAGGTGATGAATCTGTCTTGCTGCAACGAAAAATAAAAATCCCGGGTAGTCAAAACTACACGGGATAATTGAGTGGTGGCTGGGGACGGGATCGAACCGCCCACACGCGGATTTTCAATCCGCTGCTCTACCAACTGAGCTACCCAGCCGCCGTAAGAGACACGCATTTTATCGAAAAAAAAAATGCATTGCAAGAGCGTGGTAATAAAAATTTCGATTCTATGAACGCTCTTAGCTAAAATCTTCTCCATAACTTCATTTATGACAAACAACTTGCGAGTGAAAAGTAAGGGGCTCAATATGGTCAAAAAGGAATTATTGCCGTTTGTTGGTGTTGCCAAATTGATTTCTAAGGCAGTAGGACCTGACTGTGAAGTGATTTTGCATGATCTTTCCATCCCCCAGCATTCGGTTGTTCACGTCGAAAACAATGCGGTTACCGGCAGAAAAGTCGGAGATTCTTTTGGTCATTTAGTTCAGAAAGCTTTCGAGTTAAGTGGTAGTGATGATGTTTTTGCCAATTACTATTACCGCAAAAATGGTCGCCTTATCCGCTCATCTTCCTTATTAATTAAGGATTCTTGCTCAAAAATTGTTGGCGCTTTATGCATCAACATTGATTCCACTGCACAAGAGGAACAACTGAAAAATACTCGGCGATTATTACCCGGTTACGACGAACGGGGAGATTTCCGTGATATTTGGCCTCATGCGGAAGCAAAGCTGGAAGAAGACAGTGTGGAAACTTCCAAGTTAACTGTTTTGGGTTTGGTCAACCACTTGATTGACTCTGCTGTTAAGGAAAGTCTTTCGGATGGGGATGTGTTGAGCCGAGAAAAACGGTTGGAAATTTTGCGTTTCCTGGATTCTCAACATGTTTTTCTTATGAAGGGCGCAATGGATCGAGTCGCGGAACGCTTGGGTGTTGCCAAGGTGACAATCTACAGCGACTTGGATGCTTTAAGAGCCCAACAAAACGCCTCAAAATAAATTTAAAAAACAGTCATTAAAAAGCAAAGCTTTGTTGTGCTGACCGGGTGGTGGAAAAGTTTTCCCATCGGATAGGGGGTATGCGATGAGCCAGCAACCACTGGTTTGCTTGAGAGAAATGTCCACACCCGATAAAGGGGATAGGGGGACGTAAGGCAGACAGCGGTGAAGGATGGTTGGCCTTTAATATCAAGTGCTCATTTCCACTGGATCGGATTAAAGCCTCCTTGGATTGAGCGTAATTTCCCCAAAGCATGAAAACCTTAGGAGTGGGATCAGCGGCTACTGCGGTAAGTAGACCGTCGGTGAAAACTTCCCAGCCTTTTTTTGCATGACTCGCCGGTTGGCCGTCTTCTACAGTGAGTACAGCGTTCAAGAGCAATACACCCTGTTTAGCCCAGCCAAAAAGTTCCCCATTGTTGGGGGAGTGTATACCTAAATCACGACTCAATTCCTTGTGAATATTTTTAAGGCTGGGTGGAATTTTGCAATCAGCCGAGACGTGAAAAGCCAAACCTTGAGCCTGCCCAGGGCCATGATAAGGGTCTTGACCCACGATCACGACTTTGGTTTCAGAAAGCGAGGTGAGTTCCAATGCTTTAAAGGGCCTCGGCGGATAAATAACGGCACCGCAATCTAGGCGCTTTTGCAGAAAATCACAGAGAGAAACTCCGCTTTCAGAACGAAAGAAGGATGACAACAAAGGTTGCCAATCCTTCTTCACTCGTGATGAATCCAGATACATCGCTCAATAATTTTTATTGAGCCCCTAGGTGCGATTCGATAGCACCCATGCGGACATGCAACAGGTTAATTTGGCAGGAAAGGTTTGCAGCGCCAGATCCGGAACCGCCTCCCATCATCTTTTCTTCAAAGCGGCACTGTTCAGCGACGTAACGGTCAAAGGCTGTGTTGGCTTTTTCCAACGCAGGCAACGCCTCATTCCGACCCGTGACACGATCCAATTCTCCGGCTTGCTGGGTCAATTTTTCAAGAGCTTCACGATATTCGTTACGGGCTTCTTGCAACTCTTTTTTCAAGCACTCGCGAACTGCAGAAGTCGTTGTGGCCGACTTGTAGCACTGCTCGATTGAGTCCTGAGCATTAGAGATACACGGTACCATCAAGGCAAGGAGAGAGCTGAGCAAGAGAAGTTTTTTCACTTTAATTTCTCCGTTCATTTTTTAATAAAAATTGCGCTAATTCTGTCATGGTATCAAAGATAAGATCACTCGGGGCATGCTCTTTTGCCCATTGGTCGATCATGACTCCTTCGTTATAGCCTGTTTTCAATAAAAGTGCACGTATGCCGGCGTTTTGAGCGGCCAACGAATCATTCATGGAGTCTCCGATCATGACACAGTCACGAATGCTTACGCCCATTCGGTGAGCGGCTTCAACCAGCATCTGGCAATTTGGTTTAACGTTCGGAACATCACCGGCACCCACAATGGTTTCAAAGTAACTGATCAAATTAAATTGTGCAGCAAGCCTTCGCGCAATAGCAGCCGGTTTATTGGTGACAATCGCCATTCTGTAACCATGATTGCGAAGCTTTTCCAACTCATCGGGAACTCCCGGTAATTTCTTTGTGCGAGTACCTTCTGCCAACTGCATTTCCTTGAGGTAGCGATTGTAGATTTCATCGAGCCTCATAGCATCCGGTGTCATACCAGAGATTTTGGTAAGCGCACGAGTTACAAGTACTTTGGCTCCTTTGCCGATGAAAAGCGTCACATCCTCACGTGTTATGGAAGGCAAGGAGTATGCGGCCAGAGTGTTGTTGATCGCCACGGTAAGGTCGTCAACAGAATCCAACAATGTGCCGTCGAGATCAAATAAAAGCGCTTTAGGCACGATTTTTACTCATCTCCTCAACTTCTCTGCGACGGAGCATTTCCATTTCATGATCAATGGATTCACGCATCTCGGAAATGACTTGTTTGTACCCGAGAGGATTTTTCTTTCCAAAAATTGCGCTCCCTGCAACAAAGGTATCCGCACCGGCGGCCGCGAGAGTTCCAATATTCTCAACTTTGACACCGCCGTCAACTTCAAGAAATATTTCATGACCTGTCGCACGTCTGTGTTGATCAATGATGCTATGCGCGGCCGCAATTTTCTTCATGACGGAGGGGATAAAGGACTGTCCGCCAAATCCCGGATTTACGCTCATCAACAACACTAAATCAACTTTGTCGATGACATACTCAAGGTAGTTCAGTGAAGTGGATGGATTAAATACAAGACCGGCTTTGCAGCCACAATCATGAATCAAAGATAACGTGCGATCAATATGACGACTTGCTTCGCAGTGGAACGTGATGTAGTCGGCGCCTGCCTTAGCGAACATCGGAATAATGTTGTCGACCGGTTCCACCATTAGGTGTACATCAATGGGGACCTGCACATGAGGGCGAATGGCTTCGCAAACCAGAGGTCCTACCGTGAGATTCGGAACATAGTGATTATCCATCACATCGAAGTGAATCCAATCGGCGCCCGCCTGAACAACATCACGAACTTCTTCACCTAAACGGGCGAAGTCGGCGGATAAAATGGATGGCGCAATTCGACACTTTGCAGAAGGTTTCGGACGACTGAAAAAAGACATGGTGAGATTCCGAAAAAATAAAGATGATCCAATTGTAACTGAGAGGCAAAGAAGGGAGCGCTATTTTGTACAATGGTTCCGTTTTATTTAGAGAATGATTATGCGACTGAGCCGAATTTGTCTGAGTATTGCGATGGCCGCTCTAGTGGCCGCTTGCACGACCACGCCGCCCGAAGAGCCGGGAAAACCTGGTGAAATGAAACTGACCTTAAAGCCTGTTGACTATGCGCAACTACCGGTAATGCCTGAAGAAAATTGGCAACCTGCTTTGACTGCGTTTAAACAATCCTGTCAGAAAATGGCAAAACGAGTAGGCTGGGAAGAGGTCTGTGCAAAAGCACAGTACATTCCGCTGTCGCAGGCAAGAAACTTTTTTGCAGCTTACTTCACTCCATATCAGGCCATTGCTCAAACCACGGATCAAGCGGGAGGTGTCAGCCTCTCCGATACTGGCAAGATGACAGGTTATTACGAACCTATTCTTTATGGCAGCAGAACAAAGAAAACTCCCTATATTTATCCGTTGCATACCATGCCGGCAGATCTGATTACGGTCGATTTGGCAGAGCTTTATCCGCAACTCAAGGGTTTGCGGTTAAGGGGACAAATAGAAGGCAATCGTTTGGTCCCGTATGATTCCAGAGCTCAAATGGCTAAGCGTAATCTTGATAAATACGCTATTGCTTGGGTTGAAGACCCCGTCGCAGCGTTTTTCTTACAAGTTCAAGGCTCAGGACGTATTGTGTTGCCCGACGGAACATATATGAGAGTCGGCTATGGCGATGTGAATGGTCATCCATATCGTGGCATCGGGAATTATTTGGTGCGTCAAGGCTACTTAAAGAGTCATGAATTGTCGATGCAAAGCATTCAGGCTTGGGCAAAGAAAAATCCGAAAAAAGTTCAGTCTGTGCTGAATCAAAATCCCAGTTATGTCTTCTTTATTGAAAGAAAGGATCAAGATCCCAATGAGGGACCGATTGGTGCGCAGGGCGTGCCTTTAACGGATATGGGATCGGTAGCGGTTGACAGACGTTTCTATCAAATGGGTTGGCCGATTGTTGTGGACGTCCAACAGACAAATCCCGATATGCAATTTACCCGTGCCGTGGTCGCTCAGGATACCGGCGGAGCGATTCGAGGCCCCATACGCTTTGACTTTTATTGGGGAAGTGGGGACGAAGCGGCTTTATCTGCTGGACGTCAAAACAGCAAAGTAAAAGCATGGGTATTGTTGCCCAACGGCGTTTCTCCCAATACTAATTAATTTTCAGAAGAGTCCGCGATAGATAAATTGACCGCCCAAAATGAACATCACGCAGGAAAGCAATACGATGATGATTCGTGGACGGCTTTTCTTGGATAGAAGCGCCCCGATTTGCGCCCCGACCATGGCGCCGGTTCCGACTGCAATGGCAGGAATCCAAACAATGTGACTGAGGGCAGCGTGGCTCAGCACGCCAACGAATGAACTAATCATCAAAATAAATGTCGAGGTTGCTACGGCGATATGGGCAGGGAATCCTAAAATGAAAACCATCATTGGTACATGGATGACACCGCCGCCGATTCCCAGGATAGATGATAGGAAGCCAACGACAAAAGAGAGTGCAATGCCAAGGAGCAGGTTAAATTGCGCGGTTTCAACGGAAAAATTGACGGCCGATACGTTAGCTTTTTTCGATTTAGACTTGCTGTACATCAAAATTGACAAGATGCACAAAGCGGAACCGAAGATCAATGAGAAACTGTTCCCGGTAAAAAAGTCGGTAATGTAGCTGCCCATGAAAGCGCCGGGCACCGTGGCGAGCGCGAAAGGAATCGCTGCACGGAACATAACTTTGTGTTGCCTAATATAGGCCCAAGTGCCCGAGAGCGCGTTAAGTAATACGCCAAAAAGGCTGGTTCCAATGACTTGCTGAACATTGTCGAACGTTGAGCCGTTCGGAGTCATCATCGTTAACATAAAAAGCGGCACCATAATCATGCCGCCGCCAATACCGACCAAGGCGCCAAATGCGCCGACCCCAATGCCGACAACAAAAAGTTCAATAAATTCAATCATAGGAACAAATAGACTATTGTTTCAGTGAATGATCGCAATGAGCTACAACAAGCATGAGTATAGTACGTCAATATTGCAGGCGCTTTAAAGAAGTAAGTTTTTGCACCTAGAAAAAAGGCGACTGCTTGTCAGCAATCGCCCAATTTCCAGAATTATTGATTCTTGAAGCGCTTTTCAATTTCTTCAATACTGACGGCGCCTTCCAGTCGGTATCCGTCATCGAAGTACATACTGGGCAGTCCATCAAGACCGAAACGATTAAAGAGGATCAAATTCTTGTTGCCATTTTCCGGCTTGCAATTCTTAGGCAGTGCAGGAGGCTCTTTTTGATCTAACATCCAATCATTCCACGCCTTTTCAGGATTTGGGGCACAAAGAATTCGATTAACCATTGCTTCGGAATTCATCAAAGGAGTGATAAACGTGTAAATAGTGACGTTATCCAACTCTTTTAATGTGTGTTCCAAGCGTTGGCAGAAACTGCAGTAAGGGTCCGCAAAAAGATAAAGGTTGCGCTCGCCTTTGCCGTGCACCGTTTTAATGGCTTGATCAAGAGGCAGCGCTTTTATATCAATGCGAGATAAATCATCGAGACGGGCCTGCGTGAGATCTTTTTGATTGGTGATGTCATAGATGTGACCGGCAAAAAGAAATTTGACATCCTTATCAACATAAAGAAGATTACGATCGGCAACAACTTCGTAAAGACCAACAGGTAAACGGCGGGCGCTGGTGGCTTCAATGTGCATTTTTTGCTTGACTAGTGTCTTTACGCGGTCTACATCATTAGGCGCGGCAGAAGCAATGCCAGCAAGAGCAAAAAGAAGCGGAGCAATCAAAAAAGCTTTTTTCATAATGTGTCTCTGGATCTCAAGATAAGTGCAGACAATGATAGAGAAGTGCACCTGGTTAAAGGAAAAATGTTTGTAAGAAAAATTTTAAAAAAGATCTTGACATCCCTAAAAAAGCTCTGCATAATACGCCTCCTTGTCGCCGCGAAGGCGGCAGTCAAGCGAAAAGAGAATAAAAAATATTTTCGAAAGTGCTTGACAAGGCGAATTTGAGTCTTATAATTCTCAA
>ERZ791796.354-NODE-354-length-53130-cov-7.334489_pt1 | contig 53130 bp, 54 predicted proteins | sample MGYA00510311_ERZ791796 | MGnify/ENA primary metagenome ERZ791796 (study PRJEB30046, sample SAMN00792042) | human gut metagenome | study: EMG produced TPA metagenomics assembly of the A metagenome-wide association study of gut microbiota in type 2...
GTATCGGACTCGAACCGATCACCTCGACACTGCCAGTGTCGCGCTCTAGCCAGATGAGCTAACCCCCCTCTTTCTTGTCTTTCGCTAACGTTTGCGAGTTTTCTCTCTTTTTGGTGGCGCAAATATAATGCATTATTCTGAAATAATTGCTATGTTTGCGAAACAAATTGAAAGAAAAAATATGCTGATCTATAATACAACCTATCAAGTGGAAGAAGGACAGGAAGATAACTTCCTGATTTGGATAAAGGAATTCTATTTACCCGAAGTAGAGAAAACCGGTGCATTGCATACACCGCGTATTGTCCGTGTACTGAGCCATCGTGAAGAGGGCAGCACATGCTATTCCCTTCAGTTTGAAGTGGAAAACTCTGGTATTCTGCACCGCTGGCACATGGAGCAAGGGGTGAAGTTGAACGATGAGCTGGTTAAAATATTCCAGGATAAGGTGGTTGGCTTTCCTACATTGATGGAGGTAATAGAGTGATACATCCGGTTAAAGAAAAGATTATTTTAGGTATCGACCCCGGTACTACCATTATGGGATATGGAGTGCTGCGTGTGGTGGGGACAAAGCCTGAAATGATTGCTATGGGTATTATTGACCTGCGCAAGTTTGGTGACCATTACCTTAAACTACGCCATATACACGAACGGGTGTTGAGCATCATTGAGAGTTATTTGCCTGATGAACTTGCTATTGAAGCTCCCTTTTTCGGTAAGAATGTACAATCTATGTTGAAGCTGGGGCGTGCTCAGGGAGTTGCTATGGCTGCTGCCCTCAGCCGTGATATCCCTATTACGGAATATGCCCCTCTTAAGATAAAAATGGCTATTACTGGAAATGGCCAGGCTTCCAAGGAGCAGGTAGCAGATATGTTGCAACGTATGCTTCACTTTGCAAAGGAAGATATGCCTACATTTATGGATGCTACGGACGGGCTGGCTGCTGCTTATTGCCATTTTTTGCAAATGGGGCGTCCCACAGTAGAGAAAGGGTATCACGGATGGAAAGACTTTATAGCCAAAAACCCGGATAAAGTGAAGAAATAAGATCTGATATTAATACTAAAACTTAAAATAACCACCATGAAACTGAATGAACTTGCCTTGATTGGAGTAGCCACAGCGACAGTTGCCAGCTGTGCTCCAACGAAGAATGAGTACGCGTCTTATGAGTTGTATCCCGTTCGTTCGGGCAGCCTGACGGAAATGGAGTATACTCCCGAAGTTACGAATTTTACATTGTGGGCGCCGACTGCCGATGAAGTACGCCTCATGCTGTTTGATGCGGGTGATGGCGGCCATGCTTATGAGACTGTTTCTATGGTATCTGATAAGGAAGGAACCTGGACGGCAAAGGTGGAAAAAGACCTGATAGGGAAATTTTATACATTTAATGTGAAGATCAAGGATAAATGGCTGGGAGATACTCCGGGCATCAATGCGAAAGCGGTAGGGGTGAATGGAAAACGTGCTGCTATCATTGATATGAAAGCTACTGATCCTGAAGGTTGGGCACAAGATAAGCGACCTGCTTTGGCTTCTCCGGCCGATGCTGTTATTTATGAAATGCATCACCGTGACTTCTCTATCGATCCTTCGTCGGGTATTCAGCATAAAGGTAAGTTCCTGGCACTGACGGAAGAAGGTACACTTAGCCCTGAGAAGCTGGCAACAGGCATCGATCATTTGAAAGAACTGGGTGTGACACATGTTCACATTCTGCCGTCTTATGACTACGCTTCGGTAGATGAGACGAAATTGGATGAAAATAAATATAATTGGGGATATGACCCACAGAACTATAATGTACCTGACGGTTCGTATTCTACCGATCCTTATAATCCTTCTATTCGTATTAAGGAATTCAAGCAAATGGTGCAGGCTTTACATAAGGCTGGCATCCGGGTAGTGCTGGATGTAGTGTATAATCATACATTTAATACCGCTGAGAGTAATTTTGAACGTACGGTACCAGGGTATTTCTATCGCCAGATGCCGGACGGTAGCTTTGCTGATGGGTCTGCCTGTGGTAATGAAACGGCAAGTAACCGTCCTATGATGCGGAAATATATGGTAGAGTCTGTGTTGCATTGGCTTAATGAATATCATCTTGATGGATTCCGCTTTGACTTGATGGGAATTCATGATATTACAACAATGAATGAAATCCGCAAGGCTGCTACGGCGGTTGATCCGAGTATCATTATTTATGGTGAAGGTTGGGCAGCTAAGGCTCCCCAAATGCCGGAAGACTCTTTGGCAATGAAGATGAACACTTATCGGATGCCCGGTATTGCCGCTTTCTCCGATGAAATGCGTGATGCTCTACGGGGGCCGTTCAATGATAACCACAAAGGTGCTTTCCTTGCCGGACTTCCTGGTGGGGAGGAGAGTATTAAGTTTGGTATTGTAGGTGCCATCAAGCACCCGCAGGTGGACAATGATTCAGTGAATTACAGTAAGGCTTCATGGGCTGAACAGCCGACGCAAATGATCAGCTATGTATCTTGTCATGATGATATGTGTCTGGTAGACAGACTTAATGCAAGCATTCCAGGCATTACACCGCAGGAACTTGCCAAGTTGGATAAACTGGCACAGACGGCTGTATTTACTTCACAAGGCATACCGTTTATCTATGCGGGCGAAGAAGTGATGCGTGATAAGAAAGGGGTACATAACAGTTATCAGAGTCCTGATTCTATCAATGCGATTGATTGGAGACGCAAAGCTGAATATGCTGATGTATTTGCTTATTATAAAGGTTTGATACAGTTGCGTAAAAATCATCCGGCTTTCCGCATGGGAGATGCGGAATTGGTGCGCAAGCATCTTGAGTTCCTTCCGGTAGAGGGCGGTAATCTGGTTGCATATCGCTTGAAGGAAAATGCAAATGGTGATGCTTGGGAAGATATTATCGTGGCATTGAATTCTCGTAAAGAGGCGGCAAAGCTGGTTGTGCCTGAAGGTAAATACACGGTGGTGTGCAAGGATGGATTTATAAATGAAAAAGGATTGGGTACACTTTATGGTTCGGAAGTGTTGGTTCCGGCACAATCTGCACTTATTATTTATAAGTAAGAATAAGTATCTATGTCTCCAATGATGCAATCATATACTATATCTTTGAATGGAGGGGTGGCCCGTAATCCGCTTGTGCGATTGGCTGCACCAGCTTCCGTATCTTTTCCTGCAGATGAACACATTGCTATTGTAGGGCCTAACGGTTCAGGAAAGAGTCTTTTGGTAGATATGCTTATCGGGAAGTATCCGCTGAAGGAAGGGACACTTGCTTATGATTTTTCTCCTTCCGCATCACAAACAGTCTATGACAATATCAAGTATATTGCTTTCCGTGATACATACGGTTCGGCGGATACTAATTATTATTATCAACAACGTTGGAATACTCATGATCATGATGATGTGCCATTAGTTAAGGATATGTTAGGAGTGGTTAAGGATGAGGTCTTAAGAAAAGAACTTTTTGAATTATTTCGCATTGAGCCTATGCTGGATAAGCCGATGATTCTTCTTTCCAGCGGTGAGTTGCGCAAATTTCAGTTAGTGAAGGCACTGCTTACTGCTCCTCGTGTGCTTATTATGGATAATCCCTTCATCGGATTGGATGCACAGACTCGTGAGTTGCTGAATACTTTGTTGGAGGGATTGGCTAAGCGGTCTGCAGTGCAACTTATCCTGATACTTTCTATGATGGATGATATTCCCTCATATATTAATAAAGTGCTGCCGGTAGCAAATCGTACAGTAGGGCAAATGATGTCACGTGATCAGTACCTTACTATATTCCGGAATGCAGATATACCTGTACCCGAAGATTTACAACAACGCATTATCGACTTACCATATGATAATACCAATTATGTTTCCGACGAAGTGGTAAAGCTGAATAAAGTCAGTATCCGCTATGGCGACCGCACCATTTTGAAAGAACTGGACTGGACGGTGATGCGTGGACAAAAATGGGCGTTGAGTGGAGAAAACGGGGCCGGAAAATCTACTTTATTGAGTCTTGTATGCGCCGATAATCCCCAATCATATGCTTGTGATATCAGTCTGTTCGGGAGAAAACGGGGAACAGGTGAAAGTATTTGGGAAATAAAAAAGCACATCGGGTATGTCAGCCCTGAAATGCACCGCGCTTATTTGAAGAATCTACCGGCGATTGAAATAGTTGCCTCCGGCCTGCACGACAGTATCGGACTATACAAGCGCCCGAAAGCGGAACAGATGTCTGTTTGTGAATGGTGGATGGATATTTTTGGTATTGCTGCCCTTAAAGATAAACCTTTCTTGCAATTATCCAGTGGTGAGCAACGCCTGGCACTGCTGGCACGAGCTTTTGTAAAAGATCCGGAATTGCTGATATTGGATGAACCTTTGCATGGTCTGGATACTTATAACCGTCGCCGGGTGAAGAAGATAATCGAGGCTTTTTGCCGTCGGCAGGATAAAACGATGATTATGGTTACACACTATGAGAAGGAGTTGCCTGCTACTATTTCAGATCGCATATTCCTGAAGCGCAATAAGTAATCGCTCCATATTATGAAGAAACTGCTACTCCTGCTTTTGATCTTAATTGTCCTTCTTTCTTGCGGGAGAGGGGGAAAAGCATTGGATAGTGTTCCTTCACGGATAGTGCCTGATTCTTTTGCAATTGGCCTGAATTTGTTTAATAAAGCAAGAACTGCCTCTCATAACTCCGCCAATATGGATAGTGTATTGTTCTACATGCAATTGGCTGAAAACTTTTTTAAACGTGAGGGGGATAAAGCGCAGGTGAATCGTTTCATTGCTTTTATTTATTCGTCAAGAGGGATGTTAGATGAGGCTATGCCCTATTTTTTGAAAGCCAGTCGTATGGCAAATGAATGGCAATATAGCTCTATTTGCCAGGAAGTGGCTAAAGCTTATGCTACTGCCGGACGTTTTCGGGAAGGAGTGTTAGTATTGGACTTAATACGGAAGAATATGAATGATAGGACAGTTGTACCCTACTATCATTTGGCAAAAGGAAATCTTTGGGCAGGTGTCAATGAATACGATTCGGCTGTTACATATTACCGTACAGCATCTATATCATTAAATCGATGGGTTGCTGCAGAGGCGTCCAGACGATTGAAAATGCTGTATTTTTCACAGGGAAAAGATAGCTGCTCTTTCTATGCGGCACTTGCTGCCAATGAGCATCTTGTGAATGAGCTGAGGAGAGAAGAAAGTTTTGAGAATCGGACACAATATGAGAAGGCTAAGCTCGAAAATGAACTGAATCGTCTGAAAATAGACAAGCAGAGGCGTGAAATCGGGCTTTTGAGCTTAGGGCTTTGTTTTGTAGTAGCATTTGCGGTAGGTTATATTGTTTGGCAGCGTCGCAAACGCCAGATGTATAAGCAGCTTTGGCGTGAGCAATCTCTGCGTTTGAGCCAGACGGAGCAATTATTGCAGCAATCAGAGGAGTTGAATATGCTACGTGAAAAAGAGAGTATGCTTCGCGAATCACTTTTCCGGCGAATGAAGTCATTTCATAAAATCCCTTCTTTAGAGAAAGAAGAAGAGGCTTCCGACGAAGAAAGTGACAGTCAAAATAGGCGTATAGCCTTATCTGATGAAGAGTGGGAAGATATACGTCAAACGGTGGATGGAAGTTATGATCGGTTTTCTGTGAGGTTGTTAGAAGCGTTCCCGGGATTAAGTATGAAGGATGTGTATTTCTGTTGCCTGGTGAAAATAAATGTTAGTATCAAGGATTTATCTGATATCTATTGTATTAGTCGTACTTCGATTAGCCGTAAGAAACAACGTATGAGACGGGATAAGTTGGGGCTGACGGAAAACAATGAAACTTTGGATGATTTTTTGCGCCGTTTCTGAACTTTTGTCTATACTGATTTTAAGTGTAAAAGATTTATGTCTTTTAAAATCAATGCTTTATCTATTCAGTAATCTGTCAGTTTTGTCTATAAGATAATTTGCTTCTCCTCCCCAAGGCAGCTATCTTTGTCTCATTGTTTCACATAAAAAATAAGAATATGAAAAACAAGCAATGGAAAAGTGCTGGATGGCTGGCAAGCCTGATGTTTATTGGGGGATTGAGTTCCTGTTCAAATGGAGGTCAAAGTCAGAAAAACTCAGCATTGGATACACAGCCGATAGCTGGTTCGGTGGAGGTTATAAATGGAGATTCCATATGGGTTTGTAATCTGTCGGCATTGAAAGATACTGTGGTACTTCCGTTGAGTTATTTTGCAGATGAATTGCAGATTGTGAAGTTGGACAATCGGGATGAAGCATTGGTGCCTGTACGAAATGTGATTGTTTCCGACAATTATATATTAGTGTGGGGTAAGGATCAGACTCCTTTTAAGCTTTTTGATAAATCAGGGAAATTTCTTGCTAATGTGGGATCTTTCGGCCAAGGTCCCGGTGAGTATCAGCTGATTTATGATGCTCAGATAGATGAAACAGGTGGACGCATATACTTGCTTCCGTGGAATGCAAAATCTTTACTGGCTTATGACTTGAAAGGACAAGCTGTACAGAGTATTCCATTGCCTGGTTTGGTGCCGAAAGGTGTCTTCAAGGCAAATACAAAGGATTCCCTTTTGTCTGTATTCCTTCTGCCTTTTGATTATTTGCCGTATGTGGCATGGACTCAGAAATTCAATGGAGAAATACAAGATACGATACGTTCACGCCATTTAGCCATCAAACCGGACTTTAGCAATGAAGTGTATAGCAATAAAAATAGTGCAGACTTTGATGTTTCTCTTTTTGTATTTTGGGAACGTCGTCCGGACAGTCTTTATCACTATGCCAACGGGCGTTTGAATCCTCGTTTCACTATGGATTTTGCTAAGAAAGAAATCCCCATTCATGATTACAAGGAATTGCCGCGTCATTTCCTGGGAAGTACATCTGTAGAGAAGCAGCTGGATGAAAATAATTTTACTACAGAAGTGCCAGCTGATTTTATTATGGATAAAGAATCTTTGAAGGGCGCTTTCTATAAAGTAGAGAATGATTATCTGGGTAATTTGCCGATTCCCTGGTTTCCATACAATTGTTCAAATGGATATTATACAGCTAATATGGAGCCTGTGACTTTGAAGGAAACATTGGAAAAGTATCTGGAAAATGCTAAAGATATTCCGGCTACCGACCGGGAACGCATGCAGAAACTGGCAGATAGTATTCATGAGAATGATAATAACTATATTCTGTACGCTAAGTTGAAATAATAAATGAAACACTTACTTTACATTATATTGCTGTCTCTATTGTTTTTCTCTGCCTGCAAGTCGCGGGCAGAGCAGAAACAGCAGGAGTCGAACGATACGATTGTTGCAGAAACTCCAAAGATGATACAAGATGCTCCTCTGGTGGCTGGATGTGTAACTTTAAAAGACGAGGACTTCGGAGAGCTGATCGAATTGGCTGGTACCCACCAAATATTAGATGAAGAAGGTCCTGTTTTTAAAATGTCAGAACCGGAGATGTTGATTAGAGATGGATATTTCCTTTTACAAAATCGTCCTGCTATGTCTTATATCCGCCGCCAGGATGGAACGGTTGAAATAGTGAAACCGGCAGATGAAGGTCTGGACTGTTTCTTCCACTGGTATCGTTTACCGGATTTCCGTTATATCACTTCTTTCGGAATAGGAGGAAATGGACCTAATGAATTTAACTTTCCTCATTTGGTATCTTCAGGTGTGTCTGCTCCCGGTACGTATGTTTATGAAACGGGTACTATGCAACTGTTTGAAACTGATACGACGGGTGTATTGAGAGCTTTTCCTTTTACCTTTAAATCAATCAAAGGTGCTTCTTATTCAGACCGGCAGATATGTGCAGTTTCCCGGGATACTTTCTATTATGCTGATAATGTGCCGAGGGGAAAGGCGATAATTCGTACTGTTTATCAGGGAGACAGTTTGCAAACGGAGCAAATATATAATCTTGCTTTTAGTAAGAAACATCGTTCCTGGAGTCCGTATATCGGTGATTTTATAGTCTCTCCTTCCGGTAACAGGATGGTATATGCTTATAAATATTTTCGTAAAATCCTGGTAATGGATACATCTGCTCAAACTGTACGGGATATTACTTTTGATGTTGACGGTGTGGAAGCCAAGAATGATGTACTTACATTAGGCCCGGATAATGTGACTTATTATTGGGGAATATCTGCTACTGACGATTACTTCTTCCTGACTTATAGCGGACGTACTCCACTTCAGGTATCGCGTGAAAACGGTAAAGGTGATGGATATATCTTTGTGGAACAATATGATTGGGGTGGTAATCCGGTAGCCCGTTATAAACTTGACCATTGGGGCAGGGTGATATCAGATGGGAAGTTATTATATCAGGTGTGTTATATGTATGACGATCCACTTTTTCTGTATACATTGCCCGGAAAAGAATAAAATAGGTTTGCAAGATAAAGGACTAAAATGATTCATCTCTGAAAAATACTTTTTATATTTGCAGCCGTTATGGCGAAGTATATATTTTTATTTTGCATATTGTTAAGTGTATTCCTTGTATCGGGATTCGAGTCTGTATCCAATGATATGAAGGAGTACAAAGAACTTCGTGTAACAGAACTGCAACAGAGTAGACCAGAATGCAACTTATCCAATGTGAATACAGAGCAATGTAAAAAGATTGTTTATGGAGGAGAATATGCAAGTAAGGCTATTGGCAATATAGCAACATCTGTTTCACGTAGTAATATTCCTTCTTCACAAGTCCTGAGATTCAATGCATTTTCTGTTGTAGCCAAGATTGTTAAATCTATAAAAGTTTTACTTCCTGAAGAAAAGAGGTTTTCTTTTCCATATTATCTTTCTCTTACTCAATATTCCAGTAGATATTATATCTATGCTTTAAGGCGTATTATTATTTAAATCTTCCTTCTCTTATAAGGCATTCTGTGCTTTATATTCTCTTTAATTATATCAATTCATATATATTTCTGTCATAAGGAGTAGCGGGAGAGCTATATTTATGTTGCGGAATATGTATATACTTTATTTCCAATAATCAATATGTAATGGAATTTATATTAGATTTTATTCTCCACATTGATCAATACATGATAGATATTGTGCAGGAATATCATACCTGGACCTATGTAATATTGTTCATAATCATTTTTTGTGAGACAGGGTTGGTGGTTACGCCTTTTCTTCCGGGAGATTCATTACTTTTTGTGGCGGGAGCTATAGCTTCGTTACCTGGAACACCGCTTGAAGTAAATATCCTTGTTCTTATCTTGTTTTTTGCTGCTGTGTTGGGAGATTCTTGTAACTATATGATAGGGCATCTCTTTGGGTGCAAGCTGTTTAATAACCCCAATTCCAGAATATTCAAGCAAAGTCATCTAGATAAGACACATGAATTTTATAAAAAATATGGTGGTAAGACTATAATCATAGCAAGGTTTGTTCCCATTGTGCGCACTTTTGCCCCATTTGTAGCTGGAATGGGGAAGATGCATTATTACTATTTCATGGTATACAATTTGATAGGGGGAGCTGCCTGGGTAGCGCTTTTCTGTTATGCCGGGTATTTCTTCGGAGACCTTCCGGTGGTGCAAGAAAATCTTAAATTGCTGATTGTAGCAATTATAGTAATTTCCATATTACCTGCCATGATAGAAGTGGTACGAGCAAAAATTAAATCAAAGAAACAGAAATAGTCGAAAACATTTAACTAAACTATCTGTTTCTAATTATATATGCCTTATAATTTGAGGTTTCATATCTTTTTATGTAACTTTATATTTTTAATCACAATAAACAGTTTATGCCATGAAATTCTTTATTGACACTGCAAATTTAGACCAGATCAAAGAAGCCTATGATATGGGCGTTCTCGATGGAGTAACCACCAACCCTTCGCTTATGGCGAAAGAGGGCATCAAAGGAGTAGATAATCAGCGGAAACATTATGTGGAAATCTGCAACATCGTACAAGGTGATGTCAGTGCCGAGGTTATTGCTACGGAATATGAAGGTATGATTAAGGAAGGTGAAGAGCTTGCTGCACTCAACCCGCATATCGTAGTAAAAGTTCCCTGTATCGCAGATGGTATCAAGGCTATCAAATATTTCACTTCCAAAGGTATCCGTACCAATTGTACATTGGTATTTTCTGTAGGACAAGCTTTGCTGGCTGCCAAAGCGGGAGCTACTTATGTATCTCCGTTTGTGGGACGTCTGGACGATATCTGTGAGGATGGTATCGCACTGGTAGGTAAGATTGTGGAAATGTATCGGTATTACGGCTATACCACACAAGTTCTTGCGGCTTCTATTCGTCATACAGCACACATTATGCAATGTATTGAAGTAGGTGCCGATGTCGCAACTTGTCCATTGTCTGCCATTAAAGGTCTGCTTAATCATCCATTGACGGATTCCGGACTGAAAAAGTTCCTGGAAGACTATAAACGTGTAAACGGATAATAAAAATACTCTTATAAGCCTATCTTTCACGGTTTTCTTGAACAATATTCGCGAAAAATAGAATAAAACAACTATTTTTGCGCTCAATATAAATATAAAACAAGAAAAAGCTGATGAAAGAAAGGCTTATAGGATTGATAAAGACGTACATCCTTTTCGTCTGTATCTTTATATTGCAGAAACCGTTATTTATACTTTACTACAGTTCTTTGTATGCAGGTACTTCCTGGACAGATCCCTTCCTGGTTATCTGGAATGGTTTACCCCTTGACCTCTCGCTGGCTGGCTATCTAACGGCTATCCCCGGATTACTTTTTATTGCGTCCGCCTGGACACTTTCCAAGACGCTCCGCAGCATCTGGAATGGTTATTATTTCTTCATTGCTATTTTACTCGCTGTCATTTTCATTGTTGATTTAGGTTTATATGAGTATTGGGGTTTCCGTCTGGATGCCACGCCGCTCTTCTATTTCTTCTCTTCTCCTAAAGATGCATTTGCAAGTATGAATATATGGCAGATGATAGGTGGAATAGTAGCCATGATCGTATATGCATCCTTACTTTACGTCATTTTCCTTTGGGTACAGAGAGGTATTTGGAAGGGGCTGAAGTTACCTTATCGCCGCCTGTCTGTATCGGGTGTCATGTTGTTACTGACTGCCCTTCTTTTTATTCCTATCCGCGGTGGATTCACCGTTTCTACAATGAATACCGGTAAAGCCTATTTCAGTTCTAACCAGCGACTGAATCATGCGGCTATCAATCCGGCGTTCAGCTTGATGGAATCTCTTTCCAAGCAAAAAGATTTCAGTAAACAATACCGTTTTATGGAAGCGGCACAGGCAGATGAACTGATGAAGAAGCTGGTAGATCCGCAGGTACTGGATAGTACTGCGGTAGTTCCTGATACTTTGCGTACAGCTTTATTCAAAACAGAACGTCCGAATGTTATTTTCGTCATACTGGAGAGTTTCTCGTCCAAGTTGATGACTACTCTGGGTGGCGAGCCGGATATTGCCGTACAGATGGATAGCCTGGCAAGTGAAGGAGTTCTCTTTACGAACTTTTTTGCCAATAGCTTCCGTACAGACCGTGGATTGGTATCCATTCTGAGCGGTTATCCTGCACAGCCTACCACCAGTATTATGAAGTATCCCCGCAAGACCCAGAATCTTCCTGCTATTGCAGGTAGCCTGCGTGATGCCGGATACCGTACCAGATATTATTATGGGGGTGATGCCGACTTTACGAATATGCGTTCTTACCTGATGTCTTCCGGTTTTGAAAGCATTGTTTCGGATCAGGATTTCTCCGTATCAGAGCGTTTGAGTAAATGGGGCGCACACGATCATCTTGTTTTCAATCGTCTGTTGGAAGATATAAAGGCTGAAGCGGCGGATACAACTATGGCAGATAATGCCCGTCCGTTCTACCGGGTATTGCAGACCTCCAGCAGTCACGAGCCTTTTGAGGTTCCCTATCGTCGTCTGGCGAATGATCGTTTGAATGCTTTTGCCTATACTGATAGTTGTGTAGGTGACTTTGTGAAGCGTTTCCGTGAATTGCCGCAGTGGAAGAATACGGTAATAGTATTTGTGCCCGACCATTTGGGGGCATATCCCGAACAATTGAATAATCAGTCGGTAGACCGCTATCAGATACCTCTGTTATTGGCTGGCGGTGCAATTAGCGAACCAAGACGTATTGATGTGTACGGTTCACAACATGATATTGCTGCTACTCTGTTGGCACAATTATCCTTGCCTCATCAGAAGTTTGTATTCAGCAAAGACATGTTGAATCCTGCTTCTCCTCACTTTGCTTTTTTTGCAGTTCCGGACCTTTTCGGTATGGTAACACCGGAGAACCTGCTGATATTTAACTGTGAAGCAGATGCTGTAGCAGTGGATGAAGGCACTGCGAAAGGAGAGAACTTGCTGCCGGGCAAGGCTTATTTACAGAAATTGTATGATGACATTGCTAAAAGATAAAACAAGATGATTCTATTAGACATTTTGAATCAGGTAGTCGATATTGATACTGATATATTCCTTTCCATCAACCGGATGCACAGTCCGTTCTTTGATTATTTTATGAGTGCATATAGTGGTAAATGGATTTGGGTTCCTATGTATGCTGCTATCTGGTATGTCATGCTGCGCAATTTCCACTGGAAAGTGACTTTGTTCTGTATGATTGGGTTAGCACTCGTCATTACCATTGCCGACCAGACAGGTGCAACGTTGATACGTCCTTATGTGGAGCGCCTTCGTCCGGCTAATCTGGAAAATCCGATATCCAATATGGTGCACATTGTAAATGGTTATCGGGGTGGGCGTTATGGCTTTCCTTCTTGCCACGCAGCCAATACTTTCGGACTGGCATTCTTTATCTGGTTCCTTTTCCGTAAGCGATGGCTCACCGTATTTATAATGGGATGGGCACTGCTGACTTGCTATTCACGCATTTATCTGGGAGTACATTTTCCGGGTGATCTTCTGGTAGGTACACTTATCGGATTGATTGCAGCATATATCGTATATCGCCTTTTCCTGAAAGTCAGCGGACATAAGACAATGGAAAAAGTTCCCCATATTTATGCTCCGATATTGGTTGGAGGATTAACAATATTGGGGATACTCATCTATTCCGCAGTAATGGTATTATAGATTAAAACTGATAATTTACCGTCGCCATAGCTTCCCTCGGGCGTATATTCAGTTGCGAAGTATAACTTTGTGTGGCTGAATACGTCGTGTAAGCATACTCTTTCTTGTTGAAGAGATTGTTGAGACTTGCTTCCAATCTCCATTTTTTTCTTTTATAGATAAGGGATGCATCTGCAAACACAGTATTGAGATGTGTATGTTCTCCTAAATCATTTCGGTAATGTTCGCCGGAAAGGCGCAGGTCTATTTGTCCGATGCTGAATGTGAGATGTAGCCGTTGTACAAAGTCCAGCAGTGGGCTGAGGCGGGTATCGCTTCCTATCTTGCTACCGCCATACCCCAATGTCGCATGATATTCTGCTTCAAAGAGATCTACGGGCGACCATATAATCTTAGGTTCTGCTTTCAGGTAGTCATAACGGTAAGTTTGCAAAAGACTTTGTGGGTCGCTATCAGTCAGGCGCGTAAGTTGCTCCCCGTTGCTACGACTGAGCAGCAGGGTAAGAGAGGTTTTCAGATGCCAGTCGTATATGCCTTTGGACAAGGTACTGCTGAGGTTCCAGCTATCGCTGTGATTCGGCAGCTCACGTCGGGTGTAGACAATTGCATTTTCAGAAACACTTTGCTCAAAGAGGGTATTCCGATTACTGCGACTGTAGGTCAGCGAGGCTGTGACAAAGAATTCCTGTACGGTATTTTTATATTCACCATAAAGATTATAAGTCTGCGTAGTGCTCGTTGGAAAAAGGCCGTTACCGTTTCTCCAGGTGCGGTAGTCGGTTTGGTAAAGTCCCGGATATAGCTCAGAAAAATCTCCTGCCGAACGTTTCAGGCTACCATAGAGAGAGAACGTCCAATGATAATCCAGTTTGTAACGCAAGTACGTGGACGGATTGAAGAACAGGAATGAACGTTGTTGTGAGAAGTATCGCTGGGCTTTTAGGGCTAGCGAAAGTGTAGCCAGCCATTTACCTCGTTGCAATTGGAAATAGGGGTTGAAATACAATGACAGGTTAGAGGCGTTGAAGTCATTAGGTTGTGTAGGCGGAGTATACTTCATTGTAGCCCGTTCCCCTTGTATTCCTGCTTTGTATTGCTGGGTAAAGCCGTTGTACTTGCGCAGATATGCCGCACTATTATCTGTATAGAAACTGTGCTGATTGAATTTGCTTTTTCCTTCTTCAAGTAATAAAGATGCGGGCTGGTAAGCATACTGTGTTGCCGAGCGGAATTCCCAGGTACTATTTTCCCGGTTCCGGATGAGATTGAAATAATTTCCCGCACTCAGCCGGGAAGTTCGTAGAGTTTGCCCGAGTTCTTCCGAACGTCCATGGTTTATTTCTCCATCCATTGTGAAGCGGTTGGATATATAGTTGCGATTGCTGTTATCTTCATAACGAAGTTCCAGATTGGCGGCATCACTTCTCAGGCGATAATGATAAGTTTCATCTATTTGTATGGTATCCGTTGGCTGATAATAGATTTGCGTATTTCCCCGTTGATGCCGGATCACGTCATGAGTGTATCCGGCTTGCATACGTAAACTGCGATCTTCATTCCATTTGTACATCCGGTTGCCATTCAGGGTGTGTGTCTCATTAAACAATAAGCGTTTTTTATCCAACGGTGCACTGATGCCCGGCTGTGATAGAAAACCGGAAAGTGGCACTTCCTGCCAACCGCTCCCTGTCAATATTGTCTGTTCGTCGCTGAGGTCCTTGCCATTGTTATTCGTCTTGTAATTATAGACACTCTGCTTACCTTTGCCCAGTTGAAGGGTATTCAGCCCTCCTTCCCATAAGAGTTTATCATTGTCATCGCTCCATCCGGCGCCCAGTGTGGTGTTAGCTATCCATTGATCCCGCGCTTTCGGATCGAGTTTCAGGTTCAGTGCCACTTCTTCAGAGTTGATCTTTCCTTTCAGAGCCTTTACGGACTGATAGTTTTCCATGATTTCGGCCGTTTTCACAGCTTTGGCATTCAGGTTATTGTTGATCTGGTTGTAGCGTCCGCCTGTGACGTCCATTCCCTCTACAAAGTAGTGGTCGATGGCTTTCCCTTTGTACTTAACTTGCCCATTTTCATCGACATCCACGCCCGGAAGTTTCTTCAATACATCCTTGATATGCACATCTTTAGAGGAAGCAAACTGTGCCAGATCATATCTTACCGTATCTTTTCGGGTATTGATGCGTCTCGGACGTATCTGTACTTCTTTCAGCACAATAGCTTCCGGTTGTAGGCTGAGATTCAGGGTTCCTGCCGCATTGATATTTCGCATTTCTCTTTTATAGCCTAACAAAGAGATATTGAGTTGCAGCGTTCCGCTATGCTTCCACGGTAGAGAAAATAGCCCTTTGGCATCGGTTAGTGCATAGTCTATCGTTGTGTTTCCGCGTAATACACTGATCATGACTGCCTCCAGCGGTCGATTGTTTTCTGCATCTGTTATTTTGCCGCTCAATGTCTGGGCGTAGGTAGACGACAAGAAACTAAAGAGAAACAGAAAAAATAGAATAATAAGTTTTTTATTCATACACTGCAATAATTGATTATTTGGCAACCGAGGTTTGTTGTAATTTATGTATGATTACGTTGCCTTTGTAATTTATTGATTATCAACGCGTAAAAAAGAGGCTATTTAAGTATACGACTGAATGGCATTCACTATACGACTGAATAGGGTTCAGTATAGGACTGAAATGCATTCAGTATGCGACAGATTTCACGAACGATTATGGGTGTGTAGAAATATTATCGTTCCAACGGGTTGTAAGGAACATTCTTCGGATTTTTGGTTGCATTGCCATGTTCATCTTTTATAGTAACAGTGACGTTAGGCATGCTTCCGGTGATAAATCCTACCGGGTCGGCATAATAACGTTCGTGCACTTTGTTGTATGCTTTGCGGTTCATTGGTTCGTGCTTCTTTCCGTCGAAGAGTATGGGTCTGTATGTGTGGCACTGTTCCATACCGGCAGCGGTAAATGAATAATGCCCTTCACTGTCTTCGGCTTTTAGTATCAGTCCAGGTAGTCCGCAAAGCTTCCAGGGACCTTCGCTGACGGGTATTTCTGCAGTAAACCATGCCGTCCATGTCCGGCCTTTGAATTGACATTCGGCTTTGCTGCAAAGGTAGGAGAGGACACTATCGTTTTCTGCCAGTATCTTCCACTGTGGATGCTCTTCCGCTTCTTCGCAACGCAGGCGCGTCATGCCTGCCACTTCGCCAAGGGTTGTTACTTTTCCACTGGGATAGCCTTTGAAGGTACGTTCACCCAATTTGCTTTGCCCATATTGCTTCAGGTGTTCATTGATGGTTTCCTGTGAGGCTTTGTTGGCAAAATCCACTGCCAGTACGGAGTCGCATACATACTTGGTGTAACTGTAGAATTTGGAGAGGTTTTTGCCTACTTCCAGCATCATGGTTTCTTCCGTAACATTTTCCGGTTTCTCCGGATTGATGATGCAGCGCGTTTCATATTGCACAAGGAGTTGTGCTTCGCCGATGGTATCATTCTGTATTTTCGTTCCATCAGAAACAATAATTTGTGCCTTTGCTTGTGATGCGCATAGCATGGCGAGACACAGATTGAGGAAAATAATTCTTGTACTCATAGTTTTTACATTTTTAGAGGTTTGACATACTGCTTCCAGCGATTATTGTACTGCAAAACTATGCGGATTTTGCTTCAGAAGAGGGCGAAAGTTATTACTGAAATATTACGCGGCGTATAATATCTGCCTCGCACGTACTTATATTTGCAAGCTAACTTCTACCTTTGCCGGTACCAAATGAAGGTCCTTTTGAAAGAGGCCTTAAAAAGAGGAACAATTATGGAACGACGAATTAAGATAGTTTGGATATTCTCCATTGTAGCGATGCTGCTCATTACATGCGGACAGGCTTACTGGCTACGTAACCAATACCAGTACATGAATGATGAGCAGATCAATGATATCTATGATCGCATCTTGCAGACCACCCAACAGTATGACTCTATCCGTGCTCCCCAGCCCAAGAAGGTGCTTAGTAGTAGCAATATGTTTTTCTATCAACTGAGTAAATCTATTGATTTGGAAGCGCGGACCACTATCGACGAATTAATTTTAGGGGTTCTGAAAGGACGGGAGCTAGAGAGCGTGGGACAGGTGAATATAGAAACCCTCAAAATAGAGCAGCAGGATTCTGCCAGTACGGATGATAAAGAGAGAGAGGCAAAGCGCAGAGAATGGGCATTGGCGTTAGACACCCTTTTGCCGGAAGAACGGATTATTGTGAAGGATTCATTCAAGATCAATATGTCCGATAAAGATGCTCCTAACTTGAACTCTATTATTAATCTTTATCGTTTAGAGTTGGATATACCTTTTGCATTGCAGCAATTTGATTCCTTGCTTGCCATACGTTTGGACGAACAAATGTTTACTACGCATCTGGTCGTTTCTGAAGATTCCACTTACCAGTGGAATGCCGAACTGAAGCGGCAAGGCACTTTATTCAATCCGTGCATCGAAGTAAGCTATCCCTATAATCCCCTGAAACATCAGTTGCTTCTTGTTACTGTGAAGGTTTCGCCTCATGCAGTACTTGTGCGTATGGGGTGGCAGTTATCCGGCAGTATCTGCCTGATTTTCCTATTAGGGCTTTGCTTGCTGTTTCAGATAAAAACCATCCTGAAGCAACGCCGGATCGACGAATTGCGAAAAAGCTTTGTAAACACCATGATACATGAATTGAAACGGCCTGTACAGGCTCTGAAAATGTGTATTGCTTTCCTGAATGACAAGTCTTTGCGAATGGATGAGAAAGCAATGGACGAAGTGATCCATGATTCTATGTCCGAACTGGATAATCTGTCGGCCTATCTCTCAAAGTTGCGTGATATGACGCGTGCCGATGATGAACATACACAACTTTCTGTTCGTACGTTCGATATAAAAGCGAGTCTGGAAAAGCTTGTCCGACTTTATCATATTCCGGAGGATAAAGATGTTTCTATTGAGACACATTTCAGTACGGAGACTTTGGTGACGGCAGATCCGGTACACGTTTCCAACATCATCAGTAATCTGATAGAGAATGCTGTGAAGTATTCAGGTACTTCTGTGCACGTCGTTGTAGATTGTCTTTTGCAAGATCATCAGTTGATGATACGGGTATCTGATGATGGTATCGGCATTCCGGTTTCCGAACAGAATCGTGTATTCGATAAATTCTACCGGGGCAGTAATCTTCCCGACCGCTCATTGCCGGGTATCGGTCTGGGTTTGAGTTATGTAAAATTGCTGGTAGAGGCACACCATGGGACTATCTCTTTAAATAGTCAGGCGGGTAAGGGAACGACAATAGAAATTAACATACCTCAATAAGATGAAACCTTTGAAGATACTTTTTGCTGACGATGATTTGAAATACTCAATGCTGCTGAAGCGCTTTCTTGAAAAAGAAGGTTATGAGGTAACTTATGCGGGGAACGGAAGCATTGCTATCGAGCAATTTCCTCTTGTGAAACCAGATTTGGTGCTACTTGATATTAATATGCCCGGTCACAATGGCTTTGAAGTTGCCGAACGTATCCGCGAGACGGATAAGCATGTACTCATATTCTTTCTTTCCGACCGTAGTGATAAGGCCGACCGTCTGCAAGGTTTCCAGCTTCGTGCGAATGATTATCTTGCTAAACCGTTTTATCCGGAAGAACTTATAGCCCGTATTCGTGAACGTTTCGCTTCACAGCTTTCCGATACGGTGGAGGAGGAGACTTATCATTTCGGCCAGTCTGTCTTCAATTACAGTACCAATGAAATACGAACGGGAAATAATAAAGTGCTTATTACTTCCCGTCAGGCAGAGATTCTCCGCTTGTTGGTGAAGAACCTTAATTTGTCTGTAGACCGTGACTTGTTGTTGAATACAGTCTGGAGTAGTGCCTCTTATGCAAACTCTCTGGCGCTGAACGTGCAGATTACTTATTTGCGCAAGGCACTTCGCAACGACTCTTCGGTGAAGATAGAATCGTTGATGAAGAAAGGCTATGTATTGAAAGATAAGTAGTTTATTGTTTACTTTATTTCTTCTAACAATGTTTCTCCCTCATTTTGTATAAAGAATTTGCCTGTCCATTTTCCTGTGATTTGCAATTCTTTACCAGTATTAATTTCTGTGAAGCAGGCACGGTAAGTAGCGTTTATTTCTCGCAAACTAATGATGTGATTGTAAATAAGTCTGTGATGAGGAGGTATAGTCGATTCATGAGTTATTTCTACCGTAAGAGGAATATATTGTTCCTCCAACGAAAAGAGGGTTTTAGGACCACTATGTATATATGAAAAATGGTCTGATGGGAGGAGAGTAAAACCACCTGGGACATAAATTTCATTAGGGGGCTGGGTTAAAAGTTGAAACAACTTTGCATCATCTGTATAGAAGCATGAAGATTGTCTTACATCTGCTGTTGGCTTGACTGTTACTTTCATTTCTTCATCAGTGTTGTTATCAGTCAAGAAACCTGGTATCGTTTGCTTAATGATTTTGACTTCATCATCTTGCATAATCCATGCTACTTCTTTTAATATGTAATCCTTTGCGAGTTCATCATCATCACTATCATCGTTACTACACGCTGAAGTGCCGCAAAGTACTATAATAACAAATAGCCCGATTCTAAGTAGTTCTTTAATTTGTGTCATATCTTTCAGTCTTTAGTTAGTCCATATTGTGAATAGAATTCCAAATATATGATAATTATTTGGAATGAAGGCTGTTATTACTGTTAAAGGTTCAGCCATAGCTTGAAAGAAGACACTTTTTCTTCGCTCACCGTTATCTTATCCTTATGAGGCGGTTTCACGTGAAGTATTATTTTCCCGTTAAAATAGGCGCTGCATGCACTCGATAACTTAATATCCAGAAACAGGATATTCGGATGAGGTTGTATCTTGAACCAAGCGATGGCATCTTCCACACTTCTGGGTAATACGGTAACCTCCCAGTCGGGACGCAGCCGTGTGATTAGTGATATACATTCGAAAAATTTCGTGTGAAGCGTACGGCATTTGCCGGATTATATTCTATTTCGGCTAGTAACAATCCCAAGATAACAAGTTTTACCAACCACACCACTAATAAAATACGTATTCCTCCTATCTGGAGAGTGAATGGATTATCAGCTCTTCCTATTAACTTGGCAGCTAACAACAACCCATAATCAACAGTAGAAACAATAGCATTACAGATGTATATACCACTATGAACTTCCACTTACAGTGCAATTTGTTGGAATATAGGCGGTTTATCCATGAACTGATACGAAGAGTATAATATCCCAATATATTGAAAGTGGCAACGACAAAAAAGAATGCACATGGTGTGTGGATTACATTTGTAACTTGCGGAGTAAGATTTGCATAATTAGCCAACAGCAGGAATGAGAAAACTCCCAATCCTGAAAAGAGTAGGCTGTATAAAAGTCAGTACCAATGTCTGTTTGACGGTGAAAGGAGCATCTTCCATCGGAACTTTTTTACTGAAGCCGGAAAACTAAAAGATGAAACCGGAAAAAGTTTCACTAAACAACCTGCCCCCTTTATCTGTTATCACTTTTATAAGCAACTAAAATCGGAGGAATATATGACGACATTAGGAGGGTGGATGAATAAAACCCTTGTAGGTTGGGGAGTAGATCCCAAATTTGCGAATACATTTGATGAGACTATCATCGCCATATTGATTATTGCTATAGCTGTAGGATTAGACTATCTATTCCAAGCAATATTAGTGGGCGGTATGAAGCATTATACAAATCGTTCACCTCACCGTTGGAATACCTTATTAATGAAGCGGAAGGTCGTTCCTCACCTGATACATACCTTGCCGGGCATTCTGATTTATTTCCTGTTGCCCCATACTTTTGTGCATGGAGTAGAGTTGTTGGGCTTGGCTCAGAAGGTGTGTGCCGTGTATATTGTAGCTGCATTAGCCTTTGCGCTGAACGGACTGTTACTGGTTTTTCTGGATTTTCATAATCAAAAAGACAATAGTAAGAATCACCCGATGAAAGGTTTTGTCCAGGTATTGCAAGTACTACTGTTCTTTGTGGCTGCTATCATTGCCATATCTATTCTTATCGATAAATCTCCCGCAACCCTTTTTGCCGGATTGGGTGCTTCGGCAGCAGTATTGATGTTGGTATTTAAAGATAGTATTTTGGGGTTTGTGGCCGGAGTGCAACTCTCTGCCAATGAAATGCTGCGTATCGGCGACTGGATTGCTTTACCCAACGGATCTGCCAATGGTATTGTGAAAGAAATTACCCTCAACACCGTGAAGATCCAGAACTGGGATAACACAATTTCTACCATTCCGCCTTATACCTTAGTGAACGGTTCTTTTCAGAACTGGCGCGGCATGCAGGAGAGTGGCGGTCGGCGTGTGGACAAGAATATCTATCTGGATATGACCACATTGAAGTTCTGTACTTCTGAAATGTTGGATACCATTCGCAAGGAAGTTCCTTTGATGGCGGACTATCAGCCGGCGGAAGGGGAGGTGCCTACCAATGCGCAACTCTACCGCATTTACATCGAACGCTATCTTTGTAGCCTACCTGTTGTAAATCAGGATCTGGACTTGATTATCAGTCAGAAGGAAATGACAACTTACGGAGTTCCTATTCAGGTCTATTTCTTTTCCCGGAACAAGGTATGGAAAGAATATGAGCGTATTCAGTCCGATATATTTGATCATTTGCTGGTAATGGTACAGAAGTTTGATTTGAAATTGTATCAGTATTCGGATTAATAAATGAGCCGGAAATCTGCCCATACAGGCAGGTGATCGCTGTAACCGTTCTGGTACTTCATTCCGTAGTAAGTGCGGAATGGCTGCACACCGCCATACTTTTTATCATCCGTCAATAGGAAAGAAGGACGAAAGATATCGGCTTTGCTTTCACTGGTGCAAAAGTCTGCATCCGGCTGGAGAAGCGTGCCGGAGACAATGATATGATCCAGTAATCCCCATTCGCCCTGATATTTATAACTGCCGAAGTCTTTTTGTGTAGCGGCCTTACGGGCAAGCAAGTGGTAGAATCTTTGTGGTTGCAAACTACTTTTGTCTTGAAGGGGAGCTTTTGCTGAAACTATTTTGCTGACCGATGCATTATCGGGATAATCGTTAAAGTCTCCCATGATAAGAATTTGCGGATGATACCGATGGAGGTAGATGCTGTCTGCCGCAGCTTTCAATTGTCGGGCGGCATGCAGACGGTAAGGTTCGCTTTCTTTAGCACCTCCTGAACGGGACGGAAGATGAACTACAAAAACATCCAGTGTATCGTGGTTTAATAACATTCCGCAGACGTGTAGTATATCTCGTGTAGGGCGAAGTTTCTTTTTACCGGATATATGAGGTATGGGGATTCCCTGATAGGAAATCAGTTTGAAACGGTCCCGTTGGTAAAGCAATGCCACATCGATTCCTCGCTGATCGGGTGAGTTGGTCATCACATAGCGATATCCAGCTTCCCGAAGAACCGAGCGCTGAGTCAGGTCGCGTAATACACTGTCATTTTCCACTTCACAGAGGGCAACAAGTGCTGGTGGAGTCCAACCGCCTGCGGCTGTGATGGTGCGGGCTATGTTATCCAGCTTCTTTTTATATTTTGTATAATTCCAGTGGCGTACTGCGTCAGGTAGGAATTCATAGTCATTTTTTAGTGTATCGTGGCGGCAGTCGAATAAGTTTTCAACATTATAACTGACAACGCGAAAAGAGAGGGTGTCCTTTTTCGTTTGTCCGCAAAGAAAGAAAAAAGGAGCGAACAGAAATGAAAAAGTAATATATAATTTAATGTTCATTGAGAGTTGTTTTTAGTATGATGCCAAGATCATAGATTCATAACATCCTGCATCCGGTGCTGCATCCTGTAGGCGGGAGTGTCCATTTCTGTCAATTGGGTAGGTGTTTGCATCTTCTTTTCTTCCCCAATTAATGGCTTTGGATTTTTCACCAAGATTAAAATTGTATTCCTGTGTATGGTTATCCATCAGCATGAAATTATCATCCTTTTCCCAAATAACATTGACTATCTTGTCATTCTCTTCTTCTATCGAGTTGATGAGGCAGTGTGAGAAGTAATAATTGAAAGCTATATTCTCATTTTTAGAGCGTCCTCCGTTAATTTCGTCTGTGCCCGAACCCGCAATAATACAATTACGGAAAATAGCCGATGAAAGCGGATATGCAGTGTCATCCTGTTCATTCCGTACTTGCAATGCCGCCCCTTTCCGTACATTCCAACTAAAGTAATTTGCCAGTGTACAGTGGGTAAATGTATAATCTCCCCCTAACAGACTGACGCAGCTTTCTCCCGCATTACTAATCTCACTGTTTCCTACCACTACTTGACACGACGTCAACTCCAGTCCATTGCCCGATACTTGCCGTATGATAGAGGATTCCAATGTCAACTTCCTGCGGTCTGTTATCGAAGAATCGCAACGAATGCCGAAACTACCACCGTGAATATCCGCATAGACCAGATGATTTTCATAGCTGGTTTTGCAAAAACGTAAGCCTCCCCATTGTCCCGGTAACCGGTCATAAGGAAGATAGGGGAACATCCGGTCTGTACGATCCCCCCGGAAAACAACCGGAGCGGAAAGAGTGCCTTCTACTGACAGGCGTCCGTGTACCTGCATTCCTGCCTTGCCGTGGAAATACAAACGGGTGCCTGCTGCAAGTGTTAAGTGTGCATCCGGAGCAATACTGATACTGTCATAAATCAGTATCGGACGTTGGGATGTAATCAAGGTATCTTTTTCAATTACTTTTCCCCGGAAAGTAAAGGCATCTTGTGCGTATGCTTGCAATTTTACTTCTTGCCGGATGCCATTCAGTTGAAAAAGAATAGAGTCTTTTATGAATCTGATGTCGGCATTGTCTTGCTGAGGCAGGGTCGCTTCTACAAAAATATACAAGCTGTCTTCGCCTGCAATTTCTATATCGGAGAATTGATTTCCCTTTATGCCATCCACATTGATGCGAAAACCGGATTTTCCGGCATCGGCAAGAATTATGGAAGATATTAACAATGCTTTCTTATTCGGGTTGTATACTTTCAGTTGACGGGTGGATGTAGGAATACCGGTGAGAACGGTATCCATGCGTAGCGTATCCTGCGAGAAACAAAGTGTATGCTTCGGGTCGGATGAATAATCGTCCATGTCGTCACAAGCGTTGAAGGACAACAGGAAGAATATAGGGAATAGATATATGAGGCGCAGGGCTTTTAATCTCATGCCGTTATCGGGTTTTTACTAAATAACGGGGGTTGAGGGGTTTTATTATATGATTTGAAATGAAATATATACTGCTAAGTTCCTTTAAAAGTGTCTACTTTAATAATTCTCTATTACCGTCATCCCCCAATACCTTCATCTGTTGAATGGCAATTTGATTAAGTTTTATCAGTCGTTCACCCTGTGGAATACCTTGGTCGATGAATACAGCATTGAGGTTTTCCATATTCGAGAGGCAAATCAATTCGTTGATGGAAGCATAGTCGCGAATATTCCCTTTGAGGTCGGGATGTTGCTTTCGCCATATCTTGGCAGTCATACCCATAGATCCTGTACGTTTTATCTATGTCTTGACGGATAAAACGAAGTTATTGCTGCCTGCCATATTTTTAATTGTACCGAATTCGGTACAATTAAAATTGGGATTGTATAGCATTTCCCATTCACTTATATATTCAAGCGTGCTTTTGAGACTGGGTCATCTCTTGATACCTACTTACAAAAGTATAGACTTTTTTAGAATACAGCGAAATAGCCTTTTTATTATTGCAAATCAGTGGAATAAATTTATAGCTGTAATAAAAGTCATAAATAAGAATGATATTGACTGAATGGAATGAACTGTTTTGTATGCTGTAAGTAGTTGATTAGTAGTGGTTTTTGACTTTAAATAGAGGGTGAATAAAAAACGTTCGTTTAATGTGCACAAAGATAAAGGGTATTTTTGAGATGAACAAGATGTTTAATAAAAATATTTGTTTGAAAAGATGTCTTTGTATGTATTTTGCTGATAATCAATGGGTATTATTGATTGCTAATATATTTAATATCTCCTCCTTTTTATAGTTTCTGGTATCTGTTTTTTGTGTTCAAAATGGTGCACATTAAACGAACGATTAAAAGACATTTTAGTTTCCTTAATCTCTTCGTTAATAGCTTTTTCACATAACTGTTTCACTGCTTTTTGACCGTGATGGCGGAACGCTTTGAAATAATATGAATGCAATATAACTTCTTAAAAATAACTGCATTACATAAATTAATCGGTAAGTATTTCACTACTCCGGTGTCCCCAAAGAATATTCTGACGTGAACATCACTTCACATTCTCCGCATCTTCACTGGTTTGCAGTGCGTGTCACCTATAGCCGTGAGTTAGCTTTGAAAGCTTTTCTCGACGAGGAAAAGATTGAGAATTTTATACCCATGCGTCGCGATTATATCGTGAGAAAGGGTCGTCGCATTCGTAGGCTTGTTCCTGCTGTGCATAATCTTGTTTTCATCCGCTCTACCCGTAAGCGTATTGATGCTTTAAAAGATAAAGCCGGTATGAATATCCCCATGCGCTATATTATGGATCGCGAACAACATCTTCCTATTGTTATTCCCGACAGTCAGATGCGTAGTTTTATTCTTGTTGCCGGTACTTATGAGGAGTCGATTGTTTATGTGGAACCAGCCGAACTTCAACTGATAAAAGGTCAGAAAGTACGTGTTATAGGCGGTGTTTTCGAAGGAGCTGTAGGTGAGTTTGTTCGTATTCGTCGCGACCGTCGTGTAGTTGTGAATATTGAAGGGGTTATGGCTGTTGCCACAACGTTTATTCACTCTTCACTGGTAGAGCCTATAGCCGACTAATTTCAGTGTTATAAATCATAAATCATAATTAAATATATGAGTGATCAAGTTTCATCCTTATTTTCCCTGGCTCACAGTCTTCTCACTCTGGGACAGGATGACCGTCCGATTTATGTCGATGATTTCACCCGTCTGAATCGTGATGTTTATGAATCGGCCCTGAACTCGTATGGAAAGCATGGCTCTACTCCTGAAGCTGAAGCCGGACTTTGTCTGGGGCTTTTAGTGGCTTTCAATGCCACTATGTACGATAATGGCCATAAACAGGAATATATTCAGAAGGTTCTGGACCGTAGTTTTAACGTCCTCCCACTAATTCCCGCTTCTTTACTGAAAGTTCGCCTACTGACTTATTGCTATGGTGAGGTTTATGAAGAGGAACTGGCTAAAGAGGCTCATTCTATTATTGATAGCTGGGGCACTTTCCGGTTGACTGAAGAACAGAAGGAGGTGGTAGAAGAATTGAGAAATATTGAGGAGAATCCTTATTTCTGGGAAGATATTGAGGGATAATCCGGGTTGGCATGTGGCTGCACTTTTTTTAATATACTATAGGGATAAGAAACTATCTTTACATAGAACAATGTTGAGATGTTATGAATTCGGTAAAGGTTGACATATCACATTCTATAAGGGGTGTATTACAGTGTGTTCTTTCAACGGGAGAACGAGCCTTTCTGTATGGTTCATAGGCTTGAGGCGATGTACGTGCTGATTTCGATTGGGATATACTTATCTTTTGGACAAGCCGAAGATAGAGGCTGAGGACTATGACAATGTTTCTTATCCATTGGTTGAGTTAGACTGGCCGTTGAACGAATGCATAAGTCCGGTATTATATACAATGAAAGAACGGTTAAAGCATCATTTATTACAGTTGATATATGTGCTGGCTTACCTGAAGAGTGAGTTGGCCAGAATTTTATATTCTCATTAGGTATTCCCATTCATATGATTGATATTACAGATAAAACAATGTGTTGCGGTTGCAACGCCTGTGGCGACGTGTGTGCTCATGGGGCAATTACTTTCAAAACGGATATTGAAGGATTTTGGTATCCGGAAGTAGATAAGAATAAGTGCAACAATTGTGGATTGTGTGAGAAGGTTTGTCCAATTATTAATATTGACAAACTAAAAAAGAATGATTTTGAAGTACCAAAGTGTTATGCAGCTATGCATAAGAATCTTGAAGTACGTTTTGATTCTACTTCCGGTGGACTTTTCTCTGCTTTTGCGGAAAAAATGTATCGTGACAGAGGTTATGTAGGTGGAGCAATATATGATGAAAATTTCCATGTGAAGCAATTCATCTCCAATGATAAGAAAGACTTGCTTGCTTTGCGTAGTTCAAAATATACCCAAAGTAGTTGTGTGGGGTTCTTTAAGCAGGTGGAAACTGCTTTGAAATCCGGTGAGAAAGTTCTTGTTTGTGGTTGTCCTTGCCAAATGGCAGCTCTTAGGAGCTTTCTACGCAAACCGTATGAGAATCTTGTTATTGCGGATTTTGTGTGTAGAGGTATTAATTCTCCAATGATTGGAGCTAAGTTTCGTGAAAGCCTTGAACGCAAAGAAGGTTCGAAAGTTATTTGGCAAAAAGCTAAGAATAAAGAGCTTGGGTGGCATCTTATGGCAGCTAAATATGTCTTTGCTAATGGTAAAAGTCTCTTCATTCCATCTCTCCTCAACGGAATGACACGCGGCTATCTGCAAACCAATGCATTTTGTCGCCCATCTTGCTACGAATGTAAATTTAAGGGAATGCCTCGCATTGCTGACATTACTCTTGCTGATTGTTGGGGAATAGAAAAATACGATTCTTCAATGGATGACAATGTAGGCACTTCATTGGTCCTTATAAATTCAAAAAAAGGTGCAGTATTGTTTGAAGATATTCAGCAGAAAATCAAGTGTATTGAATTTCCATTCAAGGAGGCTGTCCTAGGTAATCCTAGTATTATGAAATCTTTGCCTCCAAGTAGAGTTGACAGAGAGCAATTTTTCAAGGATGCGAAATGTCTGAATTTCGAAGAGTTGGAAGCTAAATATTTTCCGGCACCTGATAGCTCTTCGGTAAAGGTTAAATTAAAGAATATTGGTTGTTGTATTCGGAGATTGATGCGGTTATCTTTTGGAAGTCCATATCATTTCTTTAAATTAGTTAATTTAAATTTTCTACCCCCTCCATCTATTCATCCTAATATACAAAAAGGAGGGTATATTGCCCTTTCACGTTATACAGTTTGGGATATTCATCCTAAAGCGAACATTGTATTAAATGCTTGTTTTTACATGGGAAACCGCAGAATAAATGGTGCAAAGCTTGAAAGTCGTTTGCTTGTGGAAGAAGGGGCTACACTTCAGGTAGATAGTAATTTTGGTGCTGGCTATGGTTGCGATATTGAAGTATTCAAAGGCGCCTCGCTTATTATACATAATGATTTTGGAAATTTTAAGGGAGGTGGTCCCAATATGGGCCTGACTTTGATTTGCGGAGATCATATTGAAATCGGCGAAGATTGTCGTATCGGGCGGAATGTGACTATTAGAGACAATAATGGTGGACATTATGTGTCTCTTCAAGGCTATAAAACATCGAAGCCGGTCATTATTGGCAAGCATGTATGGTTATGTGAAGGTTGTACTATTATGCAGGGGGTTAAGATAGGTGATGGAGCCATAATTAGTGCCCATGCAGTAGTTACAAGCAATGTTCCTCCCTATTGTATTGTTGCAGGAAATCCTGCCCGTGTGGTACAAACTGATGTACATTGGAAATACTAAAGTCATACTATTATATATTATAATTTAAAAACTAAAAAACATTATGGAATTAACAGAATTTATTGAAAAGTTTGCAGAACAATTTGACGAGACAGATGCTGCTGAATTCAGATCTGATACAGAATTCAAGGCTCTTGAAGAATGGTCTTCACTTTCAGCTCTTTCTATCATTGCCATGGTAGATGAAGAGTATGATATTACTCTGAAAGGGGATGATATCAAGAACTCCGAGACTCTTGAGGACTTGTTTAATCTTATTCAAAGTAAGGCTTAGATGCATGGCATTTCTTCAAATTAATAATGTTCGGATCACCGGCTTTGCAGCCGGTGTTCCGGCAACCATTATTCGCAATGATGATTCGGTAGTTTATTCGGAGGACTATGATGCATCGGTATTTGTAGAGATGACAGGTGTTCATGAACGCCGTGTGGATAACACTTCATGTACTTCAGATCTTTGTTATGCAGCTTCAGAAAAATTAATAGCTGATTTAAATTGGGATAAAAAAGAAGTTGGTGCTATTATTTTTGTTTCGCAAACTGCAGACTATAGATTTCCCGCTACTTCTTGCATATTACAAGACAGATTGGGGTTAAACAAGGAATGTTATGCGGCCGATGTTAATTTAGGTTGTTCTGGTTGGGTTTACGGCCTTAGCATTGCTGCGTCTTTGATGCAGACAGGTAGCATTACAAAGGTTTTATTGATGGCGGGAGACGCAAAACGTGTCACCTCAGGAGATGATCCTCTTTTTGGTTTTGCCGGTACAGTCACTGCATTAGAATATAGCTCTGAAGCCAAACCTATTGATTTTCATTTTGGAACAGACGGTAGTGGCTTTGATGCTATTATTATGCCTGATGGTGGTGCCCGTAATGGTTTGTCAGTAGAATCTTTTAATAAAGAAACTATTGATGGCAAGGAATATACACGTTTGCAATGTCGTATGAAGGGTATGGATGTGTTTAGTTTTGGTATTTCCATTGCTCCTAAATCAATTAAGAAATTAGCTGATTTTTTTGGCTTTGACTATCAGACTTTTGACTATTTTGTATTTCATCAGGCCAACTTGAAGATGAATGCGATGATTCAGAAAAAGCTGAAGCTTGACAACGCAAAGGTTCCTATTAGTATGCCTACATTCGGTAATACCTCTTCTGCCAGTATACCTCTAACAATAGTCACACAACTTAAAAATAAGATTGAAAATCAGCCTACAAAATTGCTTTGTTGTGGTTTTGGCGTAGGGCTTTCTTGGGGTACTGTGGCTTTTGAAACAGATAATATTGTAATATCAGATATAGTAGAAATATAATATGTATAATCCATTTTCATTAGAAGGCAAGCATATTCTTATTACAGGAGCTTCTTCCGGTATTGGTAAAGCTACTGCAATAGAATGTTCTAAAATGGGAGCAAGGCTTACTGTTTGCGGTCGTAATGAAGAGCGCCTCAATGAAACTCTATCATTATTGACTGGTGAAAGCCATAACACTTATGTGGGAGATCTTAATGATGCCAATACCATAAAAAAACTGGTTTTGGATAGTGTTACTTATGATGGGCTTGTTTTGTGTGCAGGTAGGATGAAGACAGTCCCTTTCAAATTTGCATCACCGGAACAGTTCCATGATATGTTTACTACAAATTTATTTTCTCCTGTTGAGTTGCTTCGCCAGCTTGTTAAGTCAAAGAAAGTAAATAAGAATTGTTCTGTTGTTATTATAGCTTCTATTGGAGGAATTAAAGGTTTCCCTGCGGGAAACTCAATATATGGGGCATCCAAAGCTGCACTTAACTCAATGATGATTTCGTGCGCCAAAGAATTGGCTCCACGTATTCGTGTCAATTCTATCTGTCCGGGTATGGTTGAAACGCCTCTTATTTATGGTGGTTCTTATTCAGAAGAAGATATGCAGAAGAATGCGGCGGAGTATGCTCTTAAGAGGTATGGTAAGCCGGAGGAGATAGCTTACGGTGCTATTTATTTGCTTTCAGATGCTGCCGCGTGGATAACAGGTCTTTCTTTATTCATTGATGGCGGATGTAAACTATAAATATTGTATTTATGCCATATTTCAAATTTCATAATATTAAAATTACTGGCGTAGCCACCTCTATACCATCACATGTAGTTAAAACAGATGATAGAACAGATGTATGGGGTAAAGAATATATTGAAAAGTTCAAAGCTGCGGTTGGCATTGAACAGATTCATACTACAGCTGAACATCAGACCGCATCAGACCTTTGTTATGATGCTGCTGAGCGCCTTATTCTGCATAAAAATATTAAACGTGAAGAGATTGGTGCAGTACTGTTTGTTGGTTTTTCGACAGACTATTGGCGTCCGTCAAACGCCTGCATTCTGCAATATCGATTGGGACTTTCTCAAGATTGCGTAGCCTATGATCTTCGTTTGGCTTGTTCTGCTACACCTTATGGCTTGCAAGCTGCATGTTCTATGATGCAGACATCTGATATTAAGAAGGTGCTCTTGCTTATTGGTGAAATGTCGTCTCAAAGCACCTATCAAGGTGACTCTACTGCATTGCTTTTCGGTGATGCCGGTTCTGCAATTCTTCTAGAAAAGACGGAAGAAGAGAATTTCATTGAGGAAATGCTTTGCTCGGACGGTTCTGGGTTCAAAGCTATTATCGTACCTGCCGGAGGTTTCCGTAATCCGGATGCTACACACGAAGTATTCACTCTAGCTAATGGTAGTAAGAATACATTGTATAATACGTGGCTGAACGGTGCTGATGTATTTGCATTTTCAATTTCAGCTGTACCAAAGACCACCAAGGCTTTTTTTGAGAAAACCGGTTCAAAAGTGGATGACTATGATTGTTTTCCTATTCATCAAGCCAATAAGGCTATTTGTTTAAAAATAGCCAAGAAACTAGGTATTCCTCTTGAAAGAATGCCCTTGGTAATAGATAAGTATGGCAATACAACTGCGACTTCTCTCATTCTTGCCTTGTGTGATACTTATGGCAAGGATAATTCCAATGTAGAACTCAATTGCCTTATTCAGGCATTTGGCATTGGTTTATCATGGGGGGTAGCTTCAGCTCGGATCAATACAAATGATATATTGCCGATTACAGAAACCGATAATATATTTACCGAAGGTATTGTTAACACGCCTGCTGACATAGGCATAGTGTAAGTTGACTATATGTTACGAATAGGAGAAATTTATGAAACTGACTTACTTGTCGATTACGATGAGCAGGTTGCATTTTGTGATATTATAGGCGATTTAAATAGATTGCACCGTAAGCATGAAGATGCAAGAGTCTTGATAAACGGTATGTATTCTGTATGTTTGATAGGTGGTATTCTTTCGAAACTCTATCCTGAATCTATTAACATACAGCGCTCTGCCAAGTTTATTCGTCCGATATATCTTGATGAGTCTTATAAAGTTATTGTGAAGCTTTGTGATACGGTCAAAGATACAGGTATAGGTATTGTAAGGGTTCAGGTTAAAGATGTAAAGAATCGTATATGTCTCACAGTGGATACACAAATAAAAAATAGCAGGTATTTTTCTTGAAGTAAAAAGATTATGGCTTTTTTAAAATATAACGGGATAGGTATTACGGCATTGGCTGCTGCGATACCACGGCAAGTAATAGATAACTATAAATATACTCAATACTTTCCTGAAAATCAGGTAAAGCTGGTTGTTGATAAAGTTGGCATCTTCGAACGTCGTTTTGCTGATGCGAAAACCTGTTCAAGCGACCTTTGTTTCGCTGCCGCAGAAAAGTTGATAGTAGACAATAATATAGATAAGAGCGAAATAGATCTGCTTGTATTTATTTCGCAGACGGGTGATTATCGTATGCCTGCCACTTCCGTGCTTTTGCAGGATCGTCTAGGTCTGCCTTCTACAACCATAGCTTTTGATATGGTTTTAGGGTGTTCTGCTTTTATTTATGGTTTGAGTACCGTGTTTGCAATGATGCAGCAGTCTGGCCTTCGCAAGGCTCTGATTCTTGACGGAGAAACACGATCAAAGGTGTATTCTCCAAAAGATCGACGCACGGCTTTCCTTTTTGGTGATGGAGGTGTGGCTGCTATTGTGGAGCGCAATGAGAAAATAGGTGATAGTTGGTTCTCTTTGAATTCTGATGGTTCTCGTGGTAATTTGATTAAGATAAATGGAGGGGGCTACCGTAATCCGAGTTCCATTGAAACTCTCAGAGAGAGAGTTGTTGATGAGTATGGAAATATTCGTAACGATGAACAAGGTTATATGAAGGGGGCCGATGTGTTTAACTTTGTAATAACTGAAATACCACGTGATATGAAGGCTTTACTTAAATGGAGCGGTGTTGATATTCACTTGTTAGATTACTATACGTTTCATCAATCCAACAATTTTATAAATAATTATTTGGCAAAGAAACTAAAACTCGATTTTAGTAAGATTCCTTCTACAATAGAGAAATATGGTAATACTTCCTCTGTTTCTATACCTCTTACCATTGTTGATCAACTGAAAGGTAAGATGGACGGTGAAAAGATTTTGTTTATGAGCGCTTTTGGTGTAGGCATGACTTGGGCAAATGCTATTGTGCCTTTCTTTGATTTGAAAATTAGTGATATTGTTGAAGTAGAAAACGGTGTACGGGTTCAATGAATGAAGGTTACTAAAGTTGTTAATAGCATATTCAGTTCCAATACTTATATTTTGGAGGATAACAGTTCCTTTGACGTGTGGCTTGTGGACTGTGGTGACATAGATAATATAATTTCTTTCTTGCCTTCAAAAAAGGTAAAAGGGGTGCTACTTACACATACGCATTTCGATCATATATATGGGCTGAATGATCTCTTTGCAATATATCCAGATTGTTGCGTTTTTACGAATATTTATGGTAGGGAGGAATTACTTTCTGCAAAAAAAAACCTGTCATTATTTCACGAGAAACCATTTATCTTTAATAAAAAAGAAAAGATATTTGTGATTGAAGACGGAATAGAAGTGAATATTGGTTTTACAAGTGCCAAGGCATTTTTTACACCGGGGCATTCAGAAAGTTGTATTAGTTATATCGTAAATGATTATTTGTTTTCAGGAGATTCTTATATTTCTGGCATTAAAGTTGTTACTAATCTTCTTGGTTCTAATAAGTCAGAGGCAGCATCAAGTGCGAAATTAATAGAATCTATGGCTTTGAATAAAGTTCTTTGTTCTGGTCATGGCGAGATGACAAAGATATAAGATGGAGCAGGTATCTTCTAATAGAAGAATAGCTAAGAATACTTTATTCCTCTATATTCGTATGTTATTCGTGATGGCTGTAACGCTTTACACATCACGGTTAGTGCTCGATGCTTTAGGGATAGAAGACTATGGACTATACAATGTTGTTGGCGGTATAGTTTCAATATTTGCTATCATTAACGGCGCATTATCATCAGGTTCTTCTCGGTTCATTACATTTGAATTAGGTCGTGGCGATAAAGAACGATTGGGTAAGACTTTTAGTGCATCGTTTATAATTCATACTGTTATTGCTTTCATTGTATTTGTACTTGCAGAAACGATAGGTTTGTGGTATGTTAATAATGTACTTGTCGTACCAGAAGGAAGATTAGTGGTAGCTAACTGGTTGTATCAGTTTTCTGTTCTAACCTGTATGCTTGCTTTGACGCAGGTGCCTTATAGTGCTTGTATCATAGCGCATGAGGAAATGAATATCTATGCGTTTGTGGGTATAGCGGAGGCTGTGTTTAAGCTTTTGATGGTGCTTTTTCTTACAGCAATTGATAGTTTTGACCGTTTGCTCTTTTATGGAGCTATGATATGTGGATGGCAAATATCACTTCAATTCTTCTACAGGTTCTATTGTAAACGCAAATTTGAAGAATGTAGATTGCGTATAGTGAACGAAAAGCATTACTACAAGTCTATGCTTCGTTTTTCTTTATGGGACGTCATGGGGTCAATTTGTATTACTGGATACGCACAAGGTATTAACCTGATGATTAACTTCTTCTTCGGGGTTGTTGTCAATGCGGCACGAGGTATTGCTTTGCAGGTAGAAATGGCTGTTAGTCAGTTTTCTAACAATTTTATGGTGGCTGTAGGTCCACAGATAACCAAACTTTTCAGTTTAGGTGAAACTGAAAAGATGATGAGTTTGGTGCGTGGTTCTTCAAAATATTCATTCTTGATGTTTTGTACCATTTCGCTACCGCTATTCTTGAAGATTGATTATGTTTTAGGGTTATGGTTAAAAGAAGTACCGGAATATAGCGCTATATTCATTCGCTGTCTGATGCTTTGTAATATGGTCAGAGCGTTTGCACGCCCCGTTGTGTTAGCTGTGCATGCATCGGGTAATATCAAGTGGCTCAATCTCTATGCAGGTGGAGCCAGTATTCTGCTCAATTTGCCTCTTAGCTATACAGCTTATATTTTAGGGTTCCCACCTTATGCTTGCTATATCGTTTGTTTCTTTGTAAATATTTTGTGCAACTATCTTGAACTGATAGTATTGCGTAAACAAGTACCTTTCAGTATCTGTCGTTACACCCGGATGGTATATATGCGTTCTTTGGTTATTGTGCTCATTTCAATGGTGTGTATGTTGGGCGTATCAAATATAACGTCCGCTTACCCATTCATTTCACTCATGACTGTATGTTGCACGAGTGTGGTTGCTATGGCTGTTTGTACGTATTATATTGGAATGAGCGAAGAAGATAGAAGCAAAATCGTTCATTATATTAAATCTAAGAGATGCAAGTAATAGAAGACATAAAATTGGCCAACGGGGTTGAAATGCCACGTCTTTTTCAAGGATTACCATTAATAATGGGTTTGAAAGATATAAATTTGAATCAATTTAAGCAGATTATAGAAAATTCTTATAATGCCAATATCAAGGGTCTTGACACTTCGCACGACTATGGCAAGAGCGAAAGCTTTATTGGTAAAAGTATCAAGATGTTGGTTAATGAAGGCCTGATTGAGCACGATGATTTTTTTATCACATCCAAGATTGGCAATGCTCAGCAATATGAAGGAAATATAGAGAATTATGTAGATACAAGTTTGAAAACCTTAGGTCTGGAACAACTCGATCTTATGTTGTTGCATTGGCCGGTACCTGATCATTATATTGAAAATTGGAAGAAGCTGGAGAAGATTTACCGTAAAGGTAAGGTAAAAGCGATTGGCATAGCCAATGCGCGCGTACGTCATCTTAAGGCAATGGAGGACGTGGCAGAAATTATGCCTCATGTAGTACAAACGGAAATCCACCCATTCAATGTCTGTGAGGATTTGCAGGAGTATTGTAAGTCTAAGCATATTGCTTTGCAGGCATGTTCTTCACTTTGCCTTATGATTACACTGGTGAAAGAGAATCCTATACTGTTGCAGCTTGGAGTCAAGTACAACAAGTCTGTGGCGCAGATTATGCTTCGTTGGAACATACAATGTGGTATTGCACCTATATTCCGCGCTTTCAAGACACATCATATTCAAGAAATATCAGAAATCTTTTCTTTTGAAATTACAAAAGAAGATATGAATCTCATTTCAACTTTAAATCAGAATTTCCGTTATCATCCCGAATCATCTAACTGTGCAGGATTTTAATTCTATATGACTATTTTGTTGAAGTTATTAGTAAAAGTTAACCGTTATAGGTTGGTGGTGATGTTAGCATTGATATGCTATGTGGTAATATGTTGTCTGAGTTCCTTTTGGGGATTTGTTTGCGCTATAATAGGTTTTATTGTATTTTGTGCAATCATGATTTTTATTGTGCTCAATAAGCTTGTAAAAAAAACGAATTGGTGGAATAATAATACGGCTTTATCCAAACAATTTGTAAGTAATAACGGCTATCGTAGCAACTTGCAACGTAATTATGAAATAGTTAATGTTGGAAGTAATCCTGCTCGGTTTGCATTCTTCTATGAGGATATCAGAGGGCAGAATTGGTCATCGGGAACACAGGGACTTGATATGGACTTGGAGGTGTTACGCTTCTATCATAGCTTTATGAAGCAAGGTGCCACGGTCATTCTACCTATTGTGGCTTTTTCGTCGGTTAGTGGATATTTAAACCGATATCCGTCAGGTAAGCATTATCTTGCAAAGTTCGCATCTATCCTTGATGGTTTGCAGATTAAGTATCATCCCAAGTTTAAAGATTTATGTAGTTATATGCAATATCCGTTGCTTTACAATTTTAGTGCTTTACGTTATCTGGTAAAGGATACTGAGCCTGATCGTCGATTGGATATTTCAGAACAGCCTATGCAAGCGATTGAAATGGAGGAAAATGCGCGTTGGTGGATAGAGAAGTGTTGGAAGCCGGAATTCAATATCCGAAGTTTGGATGAGCCTTTAACAAAGGAGTTGCAGGAAGGTAGGGATGTGTCTATTTTGATGATGTGCAATATGATAGAATTTTTACGAGAACGGGGCTACAAGCCCTTCATAGTGTCATTGCCTATGTCTGCTGCCCTTTGCGCTTATTTTACGCCGCAGGCATACGAAACTTATATTAGGTCTTTTATCCGTATATTCGAGCAGATGGGAATACCTTGTCTTGATTATACGTACGATATTCGTTTCACTAAGCACGAATATTATTTTAACGCTCTTTTTATGAATCTTAAAGGACGAAAAGTGTTTACACGACAAGTTCTTGAAGATATAAAACAGATTGGAACTCTTGATTAGAAGAGCTCCTGATATTCCTGTTTTGCATCAAAGCACGGACACGCCTTATGCACAGATTTACTGAGCTGATAATGTCCCAGTATCTTTGCCTTCGGATAATCTGTTTTCAGTTGCCTCAATAGATCAAGGAGTGAACATTTCTGTGCATAGGTTCTTGTATCTGCCACTTGGCCGTCTTCGTTCAGACCGCCCTCGTAACAGATACCTATACTTTTATCATTCCATCCCGTTGCGTGCGCACCGATTTGATGAACCGGACGGCAGATGTGTACTTCACCGTCACGTGTGATATAGAAATGATAACCGATGCTTGCAAAACCTCTTGCCAGATGACAACGGCGAAGAGCCTCTACGGAGAAATTCTTGTCACAGCGTGTTGCTGAACAATGAACTACCAGGAGGCGTACCTCCCGATAGTTTTGATAGAAACTGCCTGCTTTCATACCTTTATGCCATGCAGGCATTAAGGCCGAGTACTCCTGCCAGAGCAGAAGCCACGGCAATTACAACTTTGATGATAACACTCCAGGTTGATTTTGATTTTTTTTCCATGCGAATTGTTATTTAGTTATTAGTTATAAGTAATTAGTGATAAGTGATTGGCAGCGCAGCCTTTCATTATTAATTCTTTCATTTTTAATTTCTAAAGGCTGCGCCTTTATGTCCTATCCCAGCGGATCGTCTTCAATACCTCCGTCGCCATCGGTACCACCGCCGCCATCAGGTTTTCCGCCTGAGTTTGAAGAACCGGAAATATCTACGGTGGTCTGCCCTGCCTTCTGGGCTTTGAGCAATGCACGCGTTGCAGCACGTGTAGGTACGGGTGAGAAACTCATTCCGGCAAAGATGTCCTTCAGGTCCTCTCCGGGAACGAATTGGATGTTTACTCCGGTGATATTGGCAGCCGTGAATTTTTCGGCCGTGTCTGCCGCACGACTGTTGATTTGTAACCGGAATTTTCCCAAGTCTCCGAAGTCCACCTGTTTGCCGGCTCTCAGGCCTCCAATCATATTCTCCACAGTGGAGATGATTACGGCGGCTACGTCCGCTCTACTAACGGTGGTCTGGCTTGCTACCTGCTGTCCCAACTCTTTCAGAGTCAGTTCTCCGGTGATTTGTGACTTGGCATAAGCCTTGGGCTCTTCATCCTGCTTTTGAGGATTCTTGAGCATTGCAATACTGTAATTCAGTGGCATAAGCGATGAATTAAAAATTAATAATTAAAAATTAAACTTTTGTCGGGGAAGGACTTTTTCTTCTTTCCGACAAGTCAAAGATACAACCTCTGATAGGTGTGAAAATGAGTGACATTGAGCGGTGATAAACCTGCTTCAGTATGAGTGTTATCTGGTGACTTTTTAGTACTTTTATAGCATATAAAGAATCTAAAAAGTTAGCGGAAAATGAAGAAAAATGTGAGTGATCAGGAATCGGATGCTGCCATTGAAGAATGGCCGGTGCGTCCTTACTCCAAGAGTGAATTGGCGCGTGCTTATGCACCCGAAATAGGAGAGCGTTCCGCGCTCAACCGTTTGTCTCGCTGGATACGTTTTAATGAAGCGTTGTATTCTGCTTTGCAGGCAACAGGTTATAGATCGACTCAGCAGATTTTTACATCTAAGCAAGTCGGCCTGATTTTTGAATATTTGGGAAGACCTTGAAGAAGTTGGAGAAGTGGAGAGTTGAGAGTGAAGGTAGTTGTACTTGCTGCTGCGAAGGCAGACGCTTGCGGCTCTGTCAGCCAACACTTGCACAAGTGAACGGTAACGAAGCCGCAAGCATAAAACTCTCAACTCTCAACTTCTCCAAGCCAAGGATTCCGGTCTTTGGTCATGATTTTGCCTTGTGCTTCAGCCACGATCTGTTCTTCTGACTCACGTTCATCGTAGCGTCCGCAAGTCTGACGAACATACAGTACGCTTCCCGTCTGGCACAGGTCTTGGTCGCGAACTTTCAGCATATCGAGTCGGGTGTAACTCCGGTCCTGTTCTTTGATTCGGGAGATGGAAAAGATGAAATCGGCGAGATTGGCCCAGTTGGCACTTCCCGAAATGGTGTACATATCTATGTCTTCCAGTTCGTTTTTTCCGTTCTGCTTTTTCAGGCTGCGCGGATGTGCCACGATGATTACCCAAATGTTGTTGTTGCGTCCCCATGCCTGCATTTGTGTCAGCATGGCTTTTATGGCTTGCGTTTCGGTGCTGTAGCGTCCCGTTTCCATTTCCATGAAGAGGTACGGGTCGATAATCAGATATTTCAGAGGAGCTGTCCGTCGCACTCTGTCTGCCCGTGCAATGATATTGGTCGGGGTAGGAGAGACTTCGTGCAGGTCGAGGTGCACCATGTGCGTGTTCAGGAAACTGACTATGGGTTGTAACTGCTCGCGGGTGTAATTGGCAGTGTTTACTTTGCCCAACATCAACTGGATGAGATGGGCGATATGCTTGTTCTTATCAGGCACCTCAAAAGATAGATAACAGACGTAACGTCCGGTTTTGGCCATCAACCGGCAGGTGAGGTCGTTCAGGAAATCGGTCTTTCCGCTGTTGGGCTTCCCGGTGGTGATTATCAGTCCGCCTTGATCGGTGGGATGAAAGATGTGATCCGTCAATGGGCCGTATCCCACGTCGTAGCCGTGGTCATATTCTCCATGCAGGGCGTCTAGAATTTCGTTAGTCCGTTCGCTTACGGTGATGATGTCCGAGGTGTGTTGCGCCTCTGCCGATTCGATGATTTCGCGCACCACATTGCTGCCATAGGTAGCAAGTACATCGGATATGTCCTTGCAGTCGCCTGGCAGAGTGGTGAGCAGGCTGCGGGCTCCGAAATAGTCGGTAAGGTGTTTGATAAGCGTACGTCCGGACAGGTCCCGGTCTCCACAAATCACGATGTCACGAACCTGATCCAGCCAAGGTTCGAAGGCTTCGAAAGTTTTGGCTAAATCGCTGGCAGCCCCGTTGGGGACACTGATGGCATAGGGGTAACCGGTTTCTAGCAGAGTAAGTACATCTTTTTCGCCCTCGGTGACAATCAGTCGTGGAATATGCTCTTCGGATACCCGTAGAGGATTGATACAGTCGATATTATAAGGTGCGCAAGGTGTGGTTGGTGAGTCCTGGCTCCAGAACTTGGTATAACAGACGGGATTTTCTGTACTGACTGCGTTTCCGTCGCTTGTTGTTTTAATAGTCGACGGATCACACGAACGGTATTTGGCATTTACAGGTTGTCCGTTCACATAGTTTACGTATGCGATGCAGTGATACCGGGTTCCGGTGGATTTTTTCTCATCGTCCTTGCCATAGCAGCGGTGTGTCAGACATCCGATATGAGCTTCGATTGCTTTTTCCAACGAAATGCCTTGGTCTGCGAGGTACCGTCTTGCTGCCAACTGATCCTGATCATTCGTTTCCAGATCATTGGTCAAGGATTTAATTTGGGAAAATACTTCGGGAGAGAGCTTTTTATAATCTTCGGGAATCATGGGTACTTCCGATGTACTTTTTCCGCTGATTGTTGAGCTGTTACTACATGCTGCATCATTCCCTTTACCGGTGTAGTGAGTAGTTTTGCTTGTCCCTGTATAGTTTCCGCCGGTGTTGCCAGTAAATGATGAATCGCTGTACGGCCGTTCTTCCCAGAAGTCCTTCAGCTTTCCGTTGAAGTCACATCCGGCGTAGAAGCAGTGGAAGGCTCCGGTTTTTTTAGAAATTGAAAGATGTTTTTTCCCGCATTTGGGACATTCGGCAACGAAATTCTGTCCCGCGTTCTTACGTTCGGGGAAGTCAGAAAGATAATAAAATGGTTTCATTGGGAGTTTAAGATTTATAATTTATGATTTATGCAATGGGGAGAATCCATTCTTTGCTTAGCACGTTCCAAACCGCATTTCCGGAAGGTCTTGCTTCTGCATCAGCAGGAATATTCACTGCCCCTTCATCCTTGTCGTCGTAGAATCTCATTCCCGTCTCCGGGTCTGTCCATTCAAATTCATTGACCGGATGATTGTCGCGTTGATTCTTCTTCGTTTCCAGGGCCACCTGTTTCCGCTTCTGTCTGCTGCCTCGTGCTGCATCATTCAGTAAATGTTGACCGTGCGCTGACTTCAGCAGATTACTCAACCAGCAAAGTCGTCCGGTATGGTTTGATTTCATAAACCGTGCCTGTCCTGCGAAATAGGGAATCAGCAATTCGTTGACCAGATAGACCAGATTCTCGCACGCGTGCTTTCGGGTAAGTCCTTCATGCATTTGGAACCAGTTGATGAGTGGTGTCAAAACCTGCGCTTTCTGAGTCGAATTTCCGTTGATGAGATGGAAAAACTCTTTGGCAGCAGCCAAAGATTCTTCTGTAATAATATCTTTCTTCGAAGATTTATCTTCTAAAGTTGCTTCGCTTTTAGGCGAAAGCTCTTCGTCAGAAGAGTTCCCTTTAGTATATATATTATATATATTATCCACCGCAAGAGTTTGCGCAAAAGCTTGTGGTAAATTTAGTGATGATTGGGATGTTTTGCTATCCTCTTTTGTCTCTAATTTAGAATTCTCCTCATGACAGAGTGGAGAATAAAAGGCTTTTATTTGCTTCTGCCCTTCGTTCACAATGAACTTGAAAGACTGACTTGCCTTTACAGCTTCGATGAGCGATTGAGTGGTGGAAAATCTCAGTGACATCTTGATATCGTAGAAGTTCTCTACCGGATAGATGTGTTTGTCATTCATGTAAGCAGTCAGTCCGAGGTACAGATCGAGCAATTTGGGTATAGTGGAGTCTGTTATTTTACGACTTCTCCATATCTTGATTGTTTTTTGCAGTTCCGTAATGGAAATGGTTGTTTTAAGTGATTTCATTGCTTGTTATTTTTAAATCTGCGGTGAAGTTACGTAGAAAGGGGAAAAGCATCGTACCAACATGTTGGTACGATTGATAATATAATTGTCGAATTTTAACATTAAATTTTATAGAGAGCCATGCTTGAAGAAACAGAAGAATCATGTGGTCATGAGAATTTAGGTGAGTATATCAACCAATTCCGTCTTAATTTGGGAGTAAGTATCAAACAGCTTTGTGAGGACTGTCATATCAGTCGTCGCACCTATTACGAGAGTTCGGGATGGTAAAGATATTAAGCTGAGTTTTTATGTTCGCATCTTCAATGCTTTTCATGAGTATGCTACGGAAGAGGAGTTCGGGGAGATGTGGAAAGAAGTTGCTGCGTTGCTGTTTTGAGCAGTTTTTATGGTTTTATCCGTGACTTATGTTTTCGGACGAAGCTGAAAAAGCTGGATTACTTTTGATAATATCATTTTTATGTATCTATGAGAATATTGATCCTCACACAACCTTTACATTATAATTATGGAGGTTTACTTCAAGCTTATGCTTTGCAACAAGTTTTGAGGCGTATGGGGCATGATGTTGTTACGGATCGGAATGGTGCCACTCCAAAATCTTTGTGGTATCGGATCTCACATTTTGTATATCATGCCATTCGTTTCTATATATTAAAGGATTACCGTTATTATCCTTATCGCTACTTATTCTTATCGATTAATAAGGAGAACATAGCTCTAAAAAACATTGGTACTAATATGAGGAACTTTGTTGATACTCATATTGCTACAATTTCTTTCTTTGAAAAAAATACTAAAACGTGGAGCAATAAAGCGCAATTCTTTGATGCAATAGTGGTAGGTAGCGACCAAGTTTGGCGAGCTACGATGAGTGATATACCTGTCTACTTTTTATCTTTTACGGAAGGGTTGCAAATGAAACGTATAGCATATGCAGCCTCATTTGGTACAGATAACTTGGATGAGTATTCGAAGGTAGATTTGAAAGCGGCATCAAAGTACATAAAATTGTTTGATGCGGTTTCTGTCAGGGAAGATTCTGGGGTTCAAATCTGTCGCGATTTCTTTAAGATGAATGTAACTCATGTTTTGGATCCTACGATGCTTTTGACTAAAGATGATTATTTAAAATTAATAGAGGATGAGGATAAAACTCATTCATTGGGTATGCTCCTCACTTATGTTTTGGATCGAACACAGGAAAAAAAAGAGATTATACAAAAGATGAGTGGTGCTTTACATTTAAAACCTCATGAGAATGGACCTGCAAAATATTTTTCTAATGTGATAGAGGATGATTTTTCGGAATGTGTTTACCCGTCTGTGTCTAAATGGTTAGTTGGATTTCGAGATGCTCAATTCGTTGTGACTGATTCCTTTCATGGAATGGTATTCTCTATAATTTTTAATAAACCGTTTATTGTGATTTTAAATATTGAGAGAGGGGCTTCAAGGTTTATTTCGTTGTTGAGTATGCTTCATTTAGAAAATCGTGTGGTTGCTGTTGGTGAAGAATTGAGGAAAGAACTTTTGATGCCTGTAGATTATGAGTCGGTAAATAAGATATTGGATAGTCTCAAAGAGACATCTTTAGATTATTTGAAACGGTATTTATGAGTAGTAAAGTTATGGTTGTATGTTTTTTATGTAATATGCTGTTTGGTTGATTGGTATTTAGATTCTGTAGTCAGATAGTTACGTAATTGGATAAATATAAAATGGTATCAATAATTTTTCCGGTTTATAATGTTGCTCCTTATTTGGATCTAAGTATTCAAAGTATATTAGACCAAGATTTTGGAGATATTGAAATAATAGCTGTTAATGATGGCAGTACTGATAAGTCTTTGGATATATTGAAGAAATATACTAATGATGAACGCATTAAAATTATAAATCAATCTAATCAAGGAGCTGCAAAAGCACGTTTAACTGGTTTGGAATATGCTTCAGGAGATTATGTTGCTTTTGTTGATTCAGATGATACAATACCTAGAGATAGCATTAGTACTTTATTTCAATATATGAATAAAACTAATGCTGATATAGTGATTGGAAACTATTTGAAGTATTATTCTTCAGGAGCGGTTTACCCTAATGTATGTCCAAAGAAGGGAATTGTTGATGTCGAAACTTATATTGATTTGGTATTATCTGCAAAAGTATCTTGGGGTGTGTGGGGAGGACTTTATAAGAGAAATTTATTTAGCGACATTAGGCTATGCAATTTTAGGTTAGGTGAAGATGCTTGTTTATTAATTCAGGTGCTTGTTAAAGCACATTCTATTGCTTTAACGGATTATTGCGTTTATCGCTATTTACAGCGGGATAATTCAACCGTACATGTCAAAAATGTTTCCTTTATAGCTGATATGTATAATTTTAGGGTTTGGATTATAGAATTCTTGCAATCTCATTATGAGCAATACCAGAATAAAATGTTAATGAATCTTTTCATTGTTAAAGGATATATTGCTTGTGTATTATTAGGAGGAAAAGATTTTCTTCCTCCATTGAATGAGACTAATGTTAAGACTTTCTTTTCTTATGTGAAGAATCAACTTGCTATATGGGAAAAGGCGATCTATTTTACGCTTCCGTATCCTCATCTTAATAAAACAATATCGTTGTTATTGCGTATGATTTCACAAATAAGAAAATGATGGAGTGTATTAAAGTTCGCTTTTACTGCTTATTATTATTTTTTTCTTTATGGCTCTATTTATCTCTTAGTGGCTATACTTATATAAATGGAATTCTTCTATTTTGTTTACTTACTATAACCAATATATTGTTGGTCGTTCGTAGTGCAAGACAAAATAATAAGTTGTTTTTTGTTGTTTTCTCATATTCTTTTTTTTATGTGTATGTTCTTCGGTATTCTTTTATTTATCAAATACCAATAGCTGTTTATGTGGATTTTATATCTTTAGAATATGCTTATGAATCAACGTTAGCATTTGCTTTATTCTTGATTATACTATTTGGATTTATCAGAATTGAGAGGAACACAAATATTAAAACATTTAGACCAAAGAGTTCTCCACTTATTTTTTATTTGTGTTATATACTCTCTTTGGTAGCAGCAGTAAAGGGTAAATCAGGAGAATCAATATTGAATGCAGGTGCTTATATGGGAGGTGAGGTCTCTACCAGCTCTTTGAATGAATATTTCTTTATTTTTTTTGTTTCTGCTTTCTATTATTGTGGTATATGTAATTTTCATAAGCGATTATTGTACTTATTAGCATTTTTTTATTGCGCAAAAAATTTATTATTTGGTGGTCGCATCGAAACTGCTATGATGGGATTTTGTCTATTGGTTTTGGTATTTCAGTATAAATACAAGATTAAAACTTTTGTTGTAGGAATTATATCTCTGTTTTTTTTAATGACGATTTGGGGAAATATTAGACAAAATCCTACAGGTTTTCTTGCTGGAGATTGGGGGGAGCTTTTATTTTCTCAAAATGATGTGTATATGATTGTTAGTCAGGAAGGAGATGTGAATTATGGATCTTTCAGAATGATTGGTTTGGTTGAAGAAGGTATATTGTCTATTGAAGAACGTCTGAAGGCTCTAGGCTATTTTTTTATATCTATTTTTATTCCTTATTCGAAACTGCCGCTTTCTGCTAATTTATCTGCTTATCTCCAGAGTTCATACCCCTCGGGAGGCGGAGGGTTAATTTCCGGATATTTCTATGTTTATCTTTCGTATTTTGGGGTGGTTCTTATTGCCATTTGGATTGCGAGAGTTTTGTCAAAAGTGGCTAAGGCACATGAAGGCTCTATTGTATATATATATGCTATTTATGTAATAACAACATATCCAAGGTGGTTTGCATATAATCCTATTGTTTTATTTAAATTGACATTTTGGGGAGTCGTTTTTACCTCTTTAATAAATTATTTATATCACCATTTGAACTATGAAAAAAGTAAAGATATCCGCTGTAGTTGTGGTGTATCATCCACAAATAGAACAGTTGAAAGATAATTTATCTAACTATGATAAAATGGTTAGCCATATTATAGTCGTGGATAATTCTGAGGATACAATGTGCAAACAACATTTATTAGCTCTTTGTAAGGAGAAAAGATATAAATATATTGATATGTTTGGCAATAAAGGTATTGCTTTAGCATTGAATATCGGAATTCACAATATTATATCTACTGGTGACTGTGATTGGGTACTGACGATGGATCAGGATAGTTGCTTTCAAACAGATATTACAGGTTTTACGGATTTTATCAAGATGTGTGCAGATATAAAAGAGTATATTTTTTTAGCACCATCATATTCATACAATTCTCATGTAGCTCAAGTGAATGATAAAATATTGTATCCTAGATTTGTATGGCAGTCAGGGTGCTTGATCCAGATTTGTAATTATTTAAAACTAGGTCCATATTTAGATAAATTATTTATCGATTATGTGGATTATGAATATTGTCTTAGAGCAAGGAAAAATGGTTTTAAATTTGCGCAATTAACTTCGGTTGTTCTTAAGCATAATCCTGGTGAACCTCAAGATGCTTCTTTTTTGGGATTTAAATATCAATATCATAGTTCCTTTCCTATAAGACACTACTATTATGTGCGTAATGGACTGTATGTTATTTTTAGATATAAAAGTTTTAGGTGTATTTATTTTCTATTGAAAAGTATATTGAAAGTTCTTTTTATAGAGAATGATAAAAAAAGTAAAATACATTTTATGAGTAAGGGAATGCTTGACTTTAAAGAAAACAGGTATGGTCGTTTTTCAGATTAATACAGTTATCAATAAAGGTTCTGTTGGGAGAATAGTACAGGGTATTGGTGATCTCTTGATATCCAGTGGTAACGAGAGTTATATTGCCTATGCTAGATATGGTGGAAGCAGTCAATCTCATTTAATAAAAATAGGAAATTATATAAATGTGCTTTCTCATGTATTCTGTACTCGTCTGACTGATAAACATGGATTGTTTTCTACAATGGCCACAAAGAAATTGATTAGGCAGATTGAAGCTATACATCCTGATATTATTCATATTCATAACTTACATGGTTACTATATCAATTATAAACTGTTATTTAAATATTTTTCAGATTCAGATATTCCTATAGTATGGACGTTGCATGATTGCTGGTTATTTACAGGGCATTGCACATATTTTGATTATTGTAATTGTGAAAAATGGAAAGAATGTTGTAGTAAATGTCCGCAGATAAATACTTATCCTAGTGCATATTTAGATAATTCTAAGTATAATTTTTTGAAAAAAAAGTCTGCATTTACTTCAATAAATAAGATGTTTTTTGTTCCTGTTTCAGATTGGATGAATAATCTCTTAAAATTATCTTTTCTTAAAAACTATCCTTCTTTAGTAATAAGAAATGGAATTAATCTTGAGAATTTTAATTCAGATAAAGCTGTACAATTGGATTATTTACGAGATAAAACTGTGATCCTAGGAATTGCTAATGTATGGGAAAAAAGAAAAGGATTTTATGATTTTATAAAATTGGCGAATTTTTTGTCTGATGATTATGTAATTATATTAATAGGTTTGAATAAAGCACAGATGAAAAAGTGTCCTCCCAATATTATTGGAATTTCTCACACTAAAGATGTAACAGAGTTGGCCTCTTACTATACTCGGGCCAATGTTTTTCTTAACCTAACTTATGAGGACAATTATCCTACGACGAATTTGGAAGCTATTGCCTGCGGAACTCCTGTGATCACTTATAATACTGGTGGATCGCCAGAATCAGTTTTGCCTTATAATGGCTATGTTGTTGACAAGGGAGATATTAATGCGGTTCTTAATTGTGTTTCAGAGGTTAAAAATGGGAGTATACCAGATAGATCTACTCTAAAGGACTTTGCAAAAAAACATTTTGATCAGAATAGATGCTTTCAAGAATATTTGAAAATATATGAAAGTTTAATAGATTAATTTTTATGATGAAAATTACTCTTATTACTGTTACATTCAATAGTAGCAAGACTCTCCGTGATACTATTTGTTCTGTTTTTCAACAGACTTATTTTGATATGGAATACATTATTGTTGATGGTATGTCAAATGATGGAACTGTAGATATCATAAGGGAATATGAATCTCTATTTGGAGAAAGAATGCATTGGGTCAGTGAAAAAGATAATGGACTGTATGATGCGATGAATAAAGGCTTCCGAATGGCTACTGGCGATGTAATAGGTATTATTAATTCGGATGATTTATTGGCGGAACCGACTGCAATAGAAAAAGTGATGGAAACTTTCAAGGATAATAGGCAGGCTGAAGCTGTGTATGCAGATCTTTATTATGTAGCACAGAATGATACGTCAAAGATTATACGTCATTGGGTTTCAGGAAAGCAACGTTCTTTTAAATATGGTTGGCACCCGGCACATCCAACTTTCTATGTGAAACGTGAAGTTTATCAGAAGTATGGGGTATTTGATTTAGATTTTAAATTTGCTGCCGATTTTGAATTAATGCTTCGTTTGATAGAGAAAGAACACATAAAATTGGTGTATCTTCCTGAACCATTAGTTAGAATGAGGTTAGGTGGCACTACAAGTAAAAATCTTACAAATATAAAAAAAGGTAATATTGAATGTATAAGAGCATTTAAGAAAAATGGTGTAAAGGTTAGTTTTTTATATCCTCTGTATCGTTTGTTACCTAAGTTAAAACAGTATTTTTATTGGTTATGAAGAAAGTAGCACTAATTACAGGTATTACGGGGCAGGACGGTTCATTTCTTGCCGAGTTTTTAATAGAAAAGGGTTATGAGGTTCACGGTGTCCTTCGTCGTTCTTCTTCATTTAATACAGGGCGTATTGAACATCTATACTTAGATGAGTGGGTACGTGATATGAAACAACAGCGTTTGGTCAATCTACATTATGGAGATATGACGGATAGTAGTTCGTTGATCCGGATAATCCAGCAGATACAACCAGATGAGATTTATAATCTAGCTGCTCAAAGTCATGTAAAAGTCTCTTTCGACGTTCCTGAATATACGGCTGAAGCTGATGCGGTTGGAACCCTTCGTATGCTTGAAGCTGTTCGTATTCTTGGTTTGGAGAGGAAAACTAAGATTTACCAGGCTTCTACTTCGGAACTTTTTGGTAAGGTTCAAGAAGTCCCCCAGAAAGAAACTACACCTTTTTACCCTCGTAGTCCATACGGTGTAGCAAAACAATATGGTTTTTGGATAACCAAGAATTATCGTGAGAGCTACGGTATGTTTGCAGTAAATGGTATTTTATTTAATCATGAAAGTGAACGCCGGGGAGAGACTTTTGTAACCCGTAAGATAACTCTTGCTGCTGCTCGTATTGCACAGGGATTTCAGGACAAACTGTATTTGGGTAATTTGGACGCACGCCGCGATTGGGGATATGCCAAGGATTACGTGGAATGCATGTGGCTTATCCTGCAACATGACGTTCCAGAAGATTTTGTGATAGCTACAGGTGAAATGCATACCGTTCGCGAATTTACTACACTTGCTTTCGGGGAGGTAGGTCTCAACTTACATTGGGAAGGTAAAGGAGTGAATGAAAAGGGTATTGATGTGAAAACCGGAAAAGTGATGGTTGAAGTTGATCCAAAATATTTTCGCCCTTGTGAAGTCGAACAGTTGTTGGGGGATCCAACCAAAGCTAAGACTTTGCTTGGTTGGAATCCAACGAAAACCAATTTTTCTGAACTTGTGAAGATAATGGTGGAACATGATATACGATTCGTGAAGAAACTGTATATGAAAGCGAAAATATAGCATTAATAATAGTTCATCGAAATAAATCCTGCCCCTTTCTGTGTAATGCGGAAATACTAGAAGTGCATGTGTGTGTTGTAACTCACTATAATATATTGTATTAAAGGAGCAAGAAATCTTATCTTTAGGGGACACGCGAATGCGACCTGTAAATGCTTCTTTTTTGTTGAAGTAATCTATTCCTTTTTTTATTCTTTTCTTTATGAATCTTTTATTTACAGGAGCCTCCGGGTTCTTGGGCAACAATGTACGTCCTCTTTTAGAGAAAATATATGATGTAATAACTGTTGGCTTAACCCAACAAGATAATTATACCGTAAACATTGCTAGAGAGGTTCCGGCACTACTCGAACATTATGATATTGTATTACATGCCGCCGGAAAAGCCCATTCTATTCCTAAAACGAACGCTGAACGACAGGCGTTTTTTGATGTAAATCTGCAAGGAACAAAGAATCTTTGTACTGCATTGGAGAAAGTCGGAGTACCGAGAACTTTTATCTTTGTTTCCACAGTAGCAGTATATGGTTGTGACTATGGAGTAGACATAACGGAAGAGTATCCACTAAATGGAACTACTCCTTATGCTATGAGTAAACGTTTAGCAGAAGAATATTTGCAGAATTGGTGTCGGAATCACAATGTTGTGTTGGGGATAATTCGTCCTTCCTTGATAGCTGGCCCTAATCCTCCGGGCAATTTGGGAGTAATGATAACAGGGATTCGTAGAGGAAGGTATTTCAGTATTGCAGATGGTAGAGCTCGTAAAAGTGTGTTGATGGTGCAAGATATTGCGAATCTGATTCCATTGCTGGTTAGAAAAGGAGGTATCTATAATGTATGTGATAGTTATCAACCTACATTCAGGGATTTGGAAACACTGATTTGTAATCAGATGAATAAGTCACTGCCTTTATCAATCCCTTATTGGCTGGCAAAAAGTATGGCTTTGATAGGGGACTGCTTGGGTAAGAAAGCTCCATTAAACTCATTGAAACTTAATAAAATAACCAAGTCGCTAACTTTTAGTAATGAGAAAGTAATGCGTGAATTAGGGTGGAAGCCAACAAATGTATTAGAAAACTTCAAGATAGAATGAGGATATGCTTTTGGATTGTAATGGCTGTAGTAGGTATAGCAGCTTTTTTATTTGTCTGTGTTCAGGTATGGTTTCATTGGATTAATAAAAACGGATAATGTATTACGTAATTATATTAGTTCTGCTATTTCTGGCAGAACTTTTTTATTTTAAAATAGCTGATAAGTGCAATATCATCGATAAGCCCAATGAGAGAAGTTCCCATACCCGGATTACTTTGCGTGGTGGTGGAATCATCTTCTATTTTGGCGCATTAGCTTATTTCTTGACTAACCATTGGGAATATCCCTGGTTCATATTAGCTTTAACCTTGATAACGTTTATCAGTTTTGTGGATGATATTCGTTCTATTTCCCAAAGCTTAAGGTTGATGTTGCATTTTACTGCTATGGTTTTGATGTTTTATCAATGGGGATTGTTTACTCTTCCCTGGTGGTGGATTATCGTAGCGTTAATTGTTTGTACGGGCATCATTAACGCTTATAATTTCATGGATGGCATCAATGGCATTACAGGTGGTTATTCGCTGGTTATCCTTGCTGCACTGGCTTATATCAATACTGAAATAACGCAGTTTGTAGAACCTGCTCTAATCTATACGGTTCTTTGTTCTGTATTGGTCTTTTGTTTCTTCAACTTTCGTAAGAAGGCGAAATGTTTTGCCGGTGATGTAGGCTCTGTAAGTATTGCTTTTATACTTCTTTTCCTGATAGGAAAGTTAATTCTCAAGACTGAGGATTTCAGCTGGATTATCCTGTTGTCTGTTTATGGCGTTGATAGTGTTTTGACTATCGTTCACCGACTGATGCTTCATGAAAACATAGGTTTACCACATCGGAAACACATGTATCAGCTTATGGCGAATGAATTGAAGATACCTCATGTGGCGGTGTCACTGGTTTATATGTTGACGCAAGCTTTGGTCATATTGGGTTATTTCTGTTTTGTGGGATATGGTTATTGGTATTTGTTGGGGATAATTGTATTATTGAGTAGCATTTATGTGTTATTTATGAGAAAGTATTTTCATTTTTATGTGCAACAAGGAAAAAAGTGAAATTATAAAAAGTACTTTTTCTTTTGACTATTTCCATATTAAGTGGTACCTTTGTGTTTATAAAAAAAGAAAAATGGATAAACCTAAATATTACTCCGAAAAGGGAGAACAGTCGCAAAAGGTGAGTGAACCGATGGCCGTTTATAATTCTACAGTTCGTAGTGCAGAAGAGTATTTGGAAATGATTCCAGAAAAAACTATGCGAATACTAATAGATTCAGCTATAGATGACTATGAAATGGGCCGTTGTACTCCTCATTCTCAAATGGATATTTGGGTAAAAGAAAGAATGGGATGGAAATAATTTGGTCTCGTTCTGCGAAAGAAACTTTAGCTACTGTATTGGATTATATTGAAGAGTATTTTGATTCTACAGTTGCTATGAAAGTTTATAATAAAATAAACAACCATGTTGATTTGTTAGTATCTTTCCCAAGAATGGGAGTTCGTGATCCTCGTTTCTCTATAGATGAAATGGAGGTTCGTTATTTGGTTAATACTCCTAATATTATTTATTATGCGATTATTCAAGATGTTATTGTAATTATTTCTGTTTTCGATGCACGCTGCTCCCCAGATACAATTAGTACAATGGTCGTTGATTTTATGAAGCAATATAGATGAATAGAATAAAGGAATTCTTAAAATAAGAGGTTGTGTCAAAATGCTGGCACAACCTTTTTTTATGCGCAAAGCCCGGACT
>ERZ791796.370-NODE-370-length-51253-cov-10.537189_pt1 | contig 51253 bp, 41 predicted proteins | sample MGYA00510311_ERZ791796 | MGnify/ENA primary metagenome ERZ791796 (study PRJEB30046, sample SAMN00792042) | human gut metagenome | study: EMG produced TPA metagenomics assembly of the A metagenome-wide association study of gut microbiota in type 2...
GAGGCTTTCCCAACTAGCCTATGCACATTTTTAATTTGGACAGCAGTGAAAAAAGTTAGAAAAGTTCTTGCATCCTGAGCGAAAAACGTGCATAATTCTCCTCCACGCGCCGGTAGCTCAGTTGGATAGAGTACCTGGCTACGAACCAGGGGGTCGCGGGTTCGAATCCTACCCGGCGCACCAAATTTCAAGGGGAAGCAGTAATTGCTTCCCCTTTTATTTTTCAAAGATAGCTATTTTTACTTATTGTCTTTCGCGCCACTCCTGCTAAATTGAATACATTATCAATTGACTTAGGAGAATCCCATGGCTCAAGAACTCAACGTTGTCGAAGTCTATAACGACCTGCATCAAATCCCGGAATTGGGATTCCAAGAAGTAAAAACCAGCGCCTATATCGCCCAAAAGCTCCGTGAAATGGGCTATGAAGTGACGACCGGGGTCGGCAAGACGGGTGTGGTTGCCGTTGAAAAGGGTACCGAAGAAGGCCCCTGCCTGATGATTCGCGCCGATATGGACGCGCTGCCTTTCAAGATTAATGGCGAAGACAAGGTCATCCATGCCTGCGGTCATGACTCGCACAGCGCCATGCTGCTCGCCATCGCCTCTCGATTGCAGGGCAAGATCAAGCGCGGCACCTTGAAGCTTCTTTTCCAACCGGCAGAAGAAACGCTCAAAGGAGCCTTGACGGTGATTGATGATGGTGTTTTGGATGATGTCGACATCGCCTTGGGACTGCATATTCGCCCCGCCGGTGACATCCCCGACGGCACCATCGCTGCCGCTTTGATGCACTCGGCCAGTATCTTTGTGCGCATTGACGTCGAAGGCTTCTCCGCTCACGCCTCTCGTCCTCATTTGGGCGTTAACTGCGCCGAAATGCTCGCGGCGGTTGTTCAAAACGCGGGACTTCTTAAGTTTGCCCCGACACTGACCTGGTCGATGAAGTGCACGAAAATTGAAGTGGGCGGTGCGGCCGTGAACGTTATTCCCGACAAGGGCTACTGCATGTATGACGTGCGCGCGCAAACGAACCCCTTGATGAAGGATATGCTCGAAAAGCTTGAACGCAGCGCGCAAAACACGGCGGCCGCTTTCGGCGGTAAAGCCAAGATGACCCTCATGGGCGATGTGATTCCGGCCTGCGAATATGACGACGATCTCGTTAAAGAAATGAGCGACTGCATCGCCGAAACTTTGGGTGCCGATAAACTTCGCGCCACGAGTATCGGCGGCGGTGAAGACTTCCACTTCTTCAAGGTGAAAAAGCCTTCGCTTCGCGTAGCCTATATTGGGGTAGGGTCCGGTGCCACGCCGGGTCTGCACCACCCCGATATGAAGCTCAATCCCGACTCGCTCATCAACGGCGTCAAAGTCATGGAAGCTTTTGCGCTGAAGTATCTCGGCTAAGAGCTGCTATCTTCTGATGCAACTAGCCCGATCGATTCGTCGATCGGGCTTTTTTGGAACCTCAACAGAAAATGGCTAGCTAATCCTGCATCAAGGTCAGCAGAGTCGCATCCGGTCGCCATTCAATGCGGTAGCGTGCCTGATCAACGGTGGGATCGCCCTCGTATCGAACATCCATTCCGAGACCGGCGGCGAAAATCAAATCCTCGCCGCTCCACAAAAGCGGGAGTTTCGAGCGATCAAATTCCGCAATCTCCGCTTTCTGATAAAGATCCTTGAGGTGTTTGCGGGGACGATTTTTATAAAGCTTGAGCTTTTCACCGCCTTGACGGGGTCTGGCTTGAAGTTCACGATCGGTGAAATACTCTTCGGCAATCCCCGCCTCATCCCCCGAGACTCGAGTAATAATGAGTTCGCCGCCCCACGCGGGCAAAGAATAGGCGCCTTCGCCTTTCCAACGGAGCGTTTCAAAGCGTGTTTTATCTTTTTTCTGACCCACCGTTTCCCGCATCAAAAGCTTGCTGCCGTGGCGGCGGATTTCCAAATTGGTGCCGACTTTAATCGTCAGTTTCGTATCGTTATGTGTCAGACGAGTCTGCTTTAGCGCCTCGGCAAGCTTGGCCTTACTCGGAGGCAACAACCCCCAGCTTTCAATCCAGGCTCGAAGCACAAGCGCTTGCCTGGCTTCCGACAATTTCAGCAGCTGATCAATGGATAGCGCTCGATCGGCAGTTTGCACACGTTCCAGATCTTCCGCGGCCACTTCCCGAAGCACTTGAGTGCTTTGGGCAACAAGCTCCACCGAGCGGGATGCCGCCTCTTTAAATCCCGGTCGGATTGCCTCCATCACAGGCAGCACCTCATGGCGAATAGCGTTGCGAAGATAGGCTGTATCGTCATTGCTTTCGTCGTCAACCCAACTTAATTCGGTTAACTGCAGGTAGCGTTCAAGAAGCGCGCGAGGCAGGCGCATTAACGGTCGCACCAATTTCACCTCACCCACCGGTCGGGTCACCGGGAATGTAGCCAAACCTTCAACGCCCGCGCCCCTCATCCATTGAATAAGGAATGTTTCCAAACGATCGTCCTGATGGTGTGCAGTCATCACCATATCGGCATTGAAACTGTGAGCGGCTTTGAAAATCGCCTCATAGCGGACTTTTCTCGCCGCGGCTTCCACTCCCTCGCCTTTGGACTTAACGCGCACGTAAGCGACCTTGAAATCAACATTCAGGTCTTCAGCAGTTTGACGACAAAAACGAGCCCATTTATTGGCGTTTGAACTTAATGAATGATGAACGTGGAGGGCTAAGATTGAATCGATGGGACTCTTTTTCTTATCTCTTAAAACACAAAGCGCCTTAAGCAGCGCCACAGAATCCCGACCGCCAGAAAAACCGACAACGATACGGACTTTTTTGGATGCGGCCGAATTAGAGGAAAAAAGACTGGCTTGAGCCCCGCGGCCCATAGCCTCCCCGATCGCTTCGCGTATGGCGGTGAGAATTTTTCCTTCAACCGTGCGAAGCGTCAGGGTGCTCAATGAACGTTTTTTAGGCGTTGGCCTCTTCAGTCTTCTTGTCGGCATTGTTGGCCTTTGCGCGGCTCACGCGCTTTTTCGTGCTTTTTGCCGGTTGTTCGTCTTGTACAGACTCGTGTTCGGCGATCGGAGCGAGAACCTTTTCGAGTTCCTTTTCTTCAAACTTACCGTATTGCAGCAAGCGTTCTAGGCGTCGAGCCACCAACTCATCCGTGTTCATCGCGTTAAAGTGACGCATTTGATCCGTCAGAGTCTTCTTAAGGCTCGCCCCCATCAACTGAGGATCGCGATGGGCTCCCCCCAAAGGTTCTGAGAGAACGCGGTCAACCAAACCCAACTCACGCAAACGGTCAGCAGTCAGACCCAAGGCTTGAGCGGCGTCAGGTGCGCGAGAAGCATCCTTCCACAAAATGGATGCGCAGCCTTCGGGGCTAATCACCGAATAAATGGAATATTGCAAGATGTTGACCGTATCGGCCACGGCAATTGCCAAGGCACCGCCCGAACCGCCTTCGCCAATGACTGTGGCGATAATGGGAGTGCGCAAATGACTCATTTCATAGAGGTTGTGACCGATTGCCTCAGACTGGCCGCGCTCCTCGGCGCCGATGCCGGGATAGGCCCCCGGCGTATCAATAAAGGTGAAAATCGGAAGCGAAAACTTTTCAGCAAGCTTCATCAATCGCAAGGCCTTGCGGTAACCTTCAGGACGACTCATACCAAAGTTTCGCATCATGCGCTCTTTGGTGTCGCGCCCCTTTTGATGACCGATGACAACCACCGGCTGACCGGCTAAGCGAGCCAAACCGCCGACAATGGAGGTATCGTCGGCGTAGGCGCGATCACCGTGCAGTTCATGAAAATCCGTAAAGACCATCTGCACGTAATCGAGCATATAGGGACGCTGCGGGTGGCGGGCCACAAGGGACGTCTGCCACGGTGTGAGATCCGCATAGGTTTCTTTCAAAAGCTCTTCGGTCTTGAGTGTTAACTGTTCAATTTCGGACGAGAGGTCAATTTTCTTACCCTCGTCTTTTTCCTGCATTTCAATTAATTCGTCAATCTTGCCTTGCAGCTCTTCGATTTGCTTTTCAAAGTCTAAAAAAACTTGCTTTGCCATTATTCACTCTCTTTGTCGGCAGGCGTATTTTCAAGGGAACGCCATAAAAACCAAGTGGCGACGGTTCGATACGGCGCCCAAACATCAGCGACTAATTTTACACGGCTTTGAGCCCCGCTGCGGCTCAAAAAATTGACATTTTCATCAGGGAAATAAAGGTTCACAAGCGCCTGCCGAACTCCGAAATCCGAGAGCGGGAAAACATCCGGACGCATTAATCCGAAAATCAATACGCTCATCGCGCTCCAGGGTCCCAAGCCTTTGATGCCTTCGATCGCCTCAATGACTTCGAGATCATTCATGCGCGCAAACCGCGCCTGGCTCCAGCGACCATCGACCCAACGGCTGGCCACCTCTTTCATGGCGGCCGATTTTCGAGGATTAAGTCCGATTGCTCTGAAGGCGCTCGTCGGCGTTGTGAGAATAAATGATTCCCAGCGTCCCGATTTCATCTCACAGAGTCTTGTCCAAAGCGTGGCGGCCGCCTTATTGGAAATTTGCTGACCGACAATTGCCCTCAGAATGGAAGTGAGCACATCCTCGTGAGGCGTGAACGGCACATGACGGTAGCGCTCAATCAAAGAGCGCATGATGGGGTCGCGCGCGGACAAATAAATAAGCGCCTCATCCCAATAGTTGGGAAAGGCGCTTGGGTTCAGCTTTGATGCCATCGCTTAGTGTGACTTCTCAACCAACACACGCTGCCAGGTTGTGCCTTGAGGAGTATCAACGAGCATTACCCCCTTTTGGGCCAATTCCTGGCGGATCGCATCGGCACGGGCGTAATCCTTCGCTTTTTTAGCGGCCGCGCGCGCGGCAATTGCTTCTTCAATCGCCGCTTCATCCAAACCGGCGGTCGATCCCTTTAGGAACACTTCCGGATCTCCCTGAAGAATATTGAGAATAGCGCCCAATTTCTTCAGTTGTCGACTCATGGCGGCATCTTTATGAGCTTGCGCGCGATTGGCCAATTCAAAGAGCTGAGCAACGGCCACGGGGACATTGAAGTCATCATTCATGGCTTCGGCAAAGCGCTTGGCGCACTCCTCGTTCCAATCCAGGGGCTTATCATCGGCAGGAACATCCTTTAGAGCCGTATACAGGCGCTTTAAGCTTTGGTAAGCATCAACAATCAGATCCGGTCCGAAAAGAATTGGGCTTCTGTAGTGCGTGCGCATGAGGAAGAAACGCAGAACCTGAGCGCCGTTTCCTTTACCGAATTTGTCATCGGTTTCGGCAATCGCATCACGCACCGTCCAGAAGTTACCGAGCGATTTGCTCATCTTCTCTTCCTTGCCCTCTTTGTTCATGACGCGCAAGGGACCGGTGTGCATCCAATAGTTGGCAAAGCGCTGTCCGTTGGCTCCCTCACTTTGAGCGATTTCATTTTCATGGTGCGGAAAAATCAAATCCGGGCCACCGCCATGAATATCAAATGTCTCACCCAAATAGTGGCAGCTCATTGCGGAGCACTCAATATGCCAACCCGGGCGTCCCTTGCCCCAGGGGCTTTCCCACTGAGGCTCACCCGGCTTGGCGCTCTTCCAGAGAACAAAATCCAAGGGATCGCGTTTCGTTTCATCGGCCGCCACGCGTTCACCGCTGATGAGATCATCAATCGATTTGCCGGATAACTTTCCGTAGTCCTTGAACTGACGCACGGCAAAGGCCACATCTCCGCTCTTGGTTTGATAAGCCAGACCTTTTTTCTCAAGCTTTTCAATGATGTTGAGCATCTGAGGAATAAAATGGGTGGCGCGCGGCTCCACGGTGGGCGGCAGGCACCCCAGAGCAATCATGTCGTCCTGCATGGCGCGGGCAAATTCATCGGTGAGCGCGTCACAGCTCACATGGCGCTCAGCGGCACGACGAATAATTTTGTCATCGACATCCGTGATATTGCGCACGAATGTGACCTTGTAGCCCGACGCTTCAAGCCAACGGCGGATGATGTCAAAGGAGATGAAAGTGCGGCCGTGACCGATATGCGTGTAGTCATACACCGTCACACCGCAGACGTACATTTTCACTTCACCGGCACTGAGCGGTTCGAAAACCTGTTTGCGACGGGAAAGTGTGGAATAAAGTTCTAGAGCCATATCAATCCGAATACTTAAGAGTTAACTGTGAAAGTATATCGAACTCAGCTGAAAAGAAACCAGTCTGAGCGCATCGAAATGCTTCGTTGCATTTCGTTGCCATGGATCAGAGACACCGCCGATATAATGCACGTGTGAAAACATTGGTGAATAGTTATGCTGACATCCAAAAAATTACTTCCAGCGGCTCTTGCGACTGTTATCGTCGGTGCGGTGGCAAGTTTTCCTGCCATGGCCGCTTTCGAGTACGATGAACCTCGCAATGAATACGAACGCATCGAGCTCATTGACAGACTCATTGTCGAAAAACAGTTCAAGGATGCGCTCGAGCAAATTGATTTAGCCCTTCAGGCCAATCCGCGCAATGTGCAGCTGCAGTTTAAGCAAGCCGTGATCTACAGCCAAATGGGACGCAACCGTCGAGCCAAAGAAGCTTTTAACAATTTAATCCGTCAGTATCCGGAAATTGTTGAACCTTACAACAATCTGGCGGCCATTTACGCTTCCGAAGGCAATCTTCCCAAAGCGCGTGAACTGCTCAATCGAGCCATTACCGTCAATCCCAATTTCTCGATGAGTTACGAGAATTTGGGCGACCTCGAAATGCAAGGCAAAACCCCTGACACCAAAGCGGCTCTGAACTATTACGAAAAGGCGGCCGCCCTTGCCCCACAGGATCGGGTACTCTCCAGAAAGCTTCGCGCATTTAAAAAGTACATTGAAGAAAATTCAAAAGGACAATCGAAATGATGATGAATCGACGTTTGGCGATGACCGTCTTTGGTCTTGCGGCTTTTTTGCCGACTGCCTTTGCCGCTCAGGCCGCCCCTCAAGTGCAGGTGGACACGAATATGGGATCCTTTGTCTTGGAACTCAATCCCAAGGCGGCCCCAAAAACGGTTCAAAACTTTTTGTCTTATGTGAAAAGTGGTTTTTACAAAGACACGCTCTTTCACCGCGTGATTCCGAACTTCATGATTCAGGGCGGCGGATTTAAGAGCGGCATGGAAGAAAAAGACACTCGGGCGGCAATTGCTTTAGAATCCCGCAACGGTTTATCGAACGTGCGCGGTTCAATCGCCATGGCCCGAACCAACAATCCGAACTCGGCCACAAGCCAATTCTTCATTAATCTGAAGGACAACCACTTCCTGGATGCCTCGCAAGCGGCTGACGGTTACGGTTATGCGGTTTTCGGCAAGGTCATCTCGGGCATGTCCACCGTGGATGCCATAGCCCGCGTGAAAACCCATTCGGTCGGTTTTTACGACGATGTGCCGCTGCGCGATGTGGTAATTAAGAAAATGACTGTTATCAAAGGAAAATAAAGATGATTCGTTTGACGACCAACAAGGGCGTTATTGATCTTGAACTCGATTACGAGCACGCCCCTGCGACAAGCAAAAACTTCGAACAATACGTTCGCGACGGTTTTTATAACAACACGATTTTCCACCGTGTTATCCCGGGTTTCATGATTCAAGGCGGCGGCTTTGAACCGGGCATGAAGCAAAAGCAAACCCGTGAACCGATCGAAAACGAAGCCGCCAACGGTCTTCGCAACGATAAGTACACGATCGCCATGGCTCGCACGAGTGATCCGCACTCGGCCACCGCTCAGTTTTTCATCAACGTGGTTGACAATGACTTTCTGAACCACACGGCACCCACCCCGCAAGGTTGGGGCTACGCGGTATTCGGCAAGGTTGTGGCAGGCGAAAATGTGGTTGACTCCATCGCCGCCGTGAAAACCGGCCGCTGGGGATTCTACGATGACGTTCCTAAAGAAAACGTCATTATCGAAAAAGCGGAAGTCATTGAAGATTAATCCGATCTGACTCCGAGCACCGCATCCCGAAAAGGTCCACCTTTTCGGGATTTTTTGTACTTCAAATTTTCTTATTCAAACTACGACCGCATCTAACAATTTGCCGAAAAAATAGGCAATCCAACCTGTTTGTTATTGGATACAATCTAGAAAGGAGATGAGACCCGTCATAACCCGGCCCCGGCACTCAAGGGGCGGGAGGGTCTTTTTGTTATCGTCTATATTTTTGTTGTTTTATGCAGCCTCAAAACGCCTGTGTGTCATTAGGCATTGATATCGGATCAACCACGGTCAAATACGCATTGATCGACGCCGAGCACCGTATCATCGCTTCGCGCTATGAGCGTCACAAAAGTGCCGTCGTCCGTACCTTAAAAGAACTGCTCAAGGATTTGCGAAGTCGCTGTGAATGCGGACAAGCCCGAGTGCGTTTATCCGGATCCGGCGCTTTGATTCTGGCCGGCACGGCAAATGTCGGTTTTGTACAGGAGGTCGTTGCCGCGGGCTGCTATCTTCGAGCCAACGATCCCGATTTGGATGTCGCGGTGGAATTAGGCGGCGAAGACGCCAAAATCATTTACCTCACGCAAGGGGTCGAATTGCGGATGAACGAGGCTTGCGCCGGTGGCACGGGAGCCTTTATCGACCAAATGGCTTCTCTTTTGGATACCGATCCGTTGGGATTAAACGAACTTGCGAAAAACGCCAAGCGCTCTCATCCGATCGCTTCCCGTTGCGGTGTTTTTGCCAAAACTGACGTTGTGGCGTTGCTCAACAGCGGCGTGCCTCGCGAAGAAATCGCACGAAGTATTTTCGAAGCGGTTGCCGATCAAGCCATCAGCGGTCTCGCTTGCGGCCGCCCCATCGCCGGTCGGGTCGCCTTTTTAGGCGGTCCTCTTCATTTCCTGTCGGAATTAGCCGTCGCTTTTGAAAGAAAACTTAAAGCCGAAGACACCGTTTTCGAACACTTTGACAATTCACAATACGCGGTCGCGTTCGGCGCGGCGCTTGACGCCTTCAATAACGTCAAAGACGACGCGGATGAAAAAACTCTCGATGACTTTATCGAGGCGATTGCTCCCATCGAAACCATCGCCGGCGAATCCGGGCATCTGTCCGCATTCTTTAAAAATGAGGAAGAACTCGAAGCCTTTAGGAAACGCCACGCCGCGCATTGCGCTCAAAGAGGTGAACTGATAAACGCCACGGGCGAACTTTACCTTGGCATTGACCTCGGAAGCACCACGGTCAAGCTCGCCTTGATTGATCAGGAAGGGCGCTTACTTTACAGCTGGTACAGCCACAATGAAGGCGACCCCTTACCCAAACTCATTCCGAAAGTGCTTGAGCTCACCCATATCGTTCCTCCGAATGCGCGAATTCGCTCCATTTGCACAACAGGATACGGCGCAAGTCTTGCTCAGGCCGCGCTTGGCAGTCAGTTTAACGAAGTTGAGACACTCGCCCACCAACGGGCCGCGGTGGCCTTTGATCCGAAAACAAGCTACGTGATTGATATCGGCGGGCAGGATATGAAGTGCCTGAAGGTCACCTCGGGGGCGATCTCGGATGTGAAACTCAACGAAGCTTGTTCCTCAGGCTGCGGCTCCTTCATAGAAACCTATGCCAAACAATTGGGGCTCTCACTTTCCGATTTTGTCGATCATGCGCTTCACGCCGAAAGCCCTTGTGATCTCGGCACCCGTTGCACGGTCTTCATGAATTCCAAGGTGAAACAAGCGCAAAGCGCCGGCGCAACAGTTTCCGACATTGCCGCCGGTCTTTGCCACTCCATCGTTTTAAACGCGCTGCATAAAGTGCTTCGCATTGCCGATACGAAGCAATTGGGCGAACACGTACTCGTTCAAGGGGGAACGTTTTTAAATGACGCCATCTTGCGCGCTTTCGAGCTTTACATCGGCCGCGAAGTCATCCGCCCTGACATCGCCGGTCTTATGGGAGCCTATGGAGCGGCCTTAATCGCCAAAGAAAGAACAAACGCTGATACGGCTCTTTTAGATTTGAGCGAAAAAACACTCGACCTCTCTGATGTCAAAACAACGGAATTTCGCTGCAAAAGCTGTAACAACCACTGTCTTTTAACTCTGCACCGGTTCGCGAGCGGTCAAAAACACGTAAGCGGCAACCGTTGCGACTTCGCACTCAAAAGTGTTGACGGGAAAAACACCGAGCACTTTATCGACAAAAAGTGCGGACTGCTCTTTAATCGGGAACCTTTGCCAGAAGATCAAGCTCCTCGAGGCACAATCGGCATTGCCCGCGTGCTCAACATTTATGAGCACTACCCGTATTGGCATGCGCTTTTTACAAAGCTGGGATTTCGCGTGGAGCTCTCGCCCTATTCCGATCACTACATCGCGGGCCTCGGTATCGAGAGCATTCCCTCTCAAAGCTTGTGTCTGCCGGCCAAGCTCGCTCACGGTCACTGCACATGGTTAGCCAAAAAAGGGATTAAACGAATTTGGCTGCCGTGCATTCCCAAAGAACGAACGAATTTTGACAACGTGCCGGGCCGCTTTGCCTGCCCGGTGGTCGGCGGCTACCCCGAAGCTCTGAAATTGAATTTCGAGTGTACGCATCCGGAAACTACACTTTTAACGCCCTTTGTGGACTTAAATGAAGCCAAAACCGTGCAAAAGGCGATCAAAGCGGCATTTCCTGAAATCAACTCGGCCGAAATCAAAGAAGCGGTCCTTGCCGCTGAATCTGCTCAACAGGCTTATCAGCGGCAAGTTCGGCAAATGGGTGAGAAGTGTTGGAGGGAGCATGAAGTTTCTAAATCGCCTTTAGTGGTTATCGCTTCCCATCCCTACCATATGGATCCTTTTGTCAATCACGGCATCTGTACACTGATTGCTTCAATGGGGGCAGAAATTGTCACCGAAGACTCGATTGCCCACATGGCGCCTGATACCACAACACTTGACGTGATTGACCAGTGGACGTTCCACAGCCGCCTTTATCGCGCCGCACAATTGGTTCACGACAAACCCTGGGCGGAACTCGTGCATTTGGTGAGTTTCGGCTGCGGACTCGACGCCATCACCTCCGAGCAGGTCAGACGCATTCTGGAGCCCGCGGGCAAGCTCTACACCATGCTCAAAATCGACGAAGGCGACACGCTGGGCGCAGCCCGCATTCGTTTGCGTTCGCTTTTTGCCGCTGTGAAAGATCGCAGAGATCTTCAGGCCGGACTAACCGAAGCCCCGATTATTTTCCATAAGAAGAACAAGGAAAAGAGCCTGGATCTTAAAGCCGTAAAAACGATTTATGTGCCTCAGATGGCTCCGATCCACTTCCCGATTCTGACAAAAGCCCTCAACTCCTTGGGCTACAACGTAAAGCTCTTGCCCACGGTCAGACCTGAAGCCATTCAATTGGGTCTGCGTTACGTCAACAACGATGCCTGCTATCCGGCGATCGTGGTCATCGGTCAGCTTTTAGATACCGTGCTGTCTAAAGATTTTGAACCGCAGACAAGCGCACTTTTAATGGCTCAGACCTGTGGTCCATGCCGCGCGACAAACTATGCGACGCTGCTGAAATGGGCGCTTAAAGACCTTGGCATGGAAGACTTACCCATTATCACAATTTCCACTCACAAAATCTCTGGCACAGAACATATGCCCCTGGGTCTCAAAGGGCTCAATCGCATCGCTTTGGGAGTGCTTTACGGAGATTTGCTGCAAAAACTTTATTTAAAGACCCGTTCGTACGAAAAGGTCAGTGGCACCGCGCAAAAATTATTGGAGAAATGGCAAGCCATTGCCTGCCGCGATGTGGACAAAGGCCGAGGCGTTTTCCGAGTCAATGCCGAACAAATGACTCGAGAGTTTGCCGCGATTGATCTTATGGAGCCAAAGAAACCTCAGGTGGGCATTGTGGGGGAAATTTTGCTCAAATATCACCCGCAGGCTAACCTCGATATCCTGGAGGCGCTATTTGCCGAGGGCGCCGAACCCCGATTGGGCGATATCTCGAGTTTCCTTCTGTACTGTCTCTACGATCCCATCTTCCAGGCTAAAGCTTTGAAGGGGTCCAAGATGAACGCGCTTGCCTCGCGCTTTTTGGTCGATTACTTCGAATCGGTACGACGCATTGCCAATAAGGCCCTTCGAGAAGCCGGTTTTTCCGGTATGCCGACGCTTAAGGAACACTTGGCGCGATTAAACAGCCTGATGTCGCCTGCGCAGCAAGCCGGCGAGGGGTGGCTGCTCACCGCCGAAATGGTGGAATTTCTTGAAACAGGGGCACCGAACGTTCTGTGCCTGCAGCCTTTTGCCTGTCTGCCCAATCACATCACCGGCAAAGGCGTGATGCGTGTTTTGCGCCAGCTTTACCCGAAAGCCAATCTCTGCGCGATCGATTTTGAAGCGGGCACCTCGCACGCGAATTTCTCCAATCGTCTGAAGCTTTTCATGGCTCAGGGTCGCGAGACGCATACAATTAAAGAAACTAAGAGCGATCAATAATGGATAACGGTAATCTTCCTCAAGGCGGACTTTTAATTATCACGCTGCCCGAACAAGGCGCAGCGGGACCGCTTTCGACGCATTACTTCGATCCCAGAGCCAAACAGGGAAAAATTCGGGACGCGCTCGTCAAGTGGTTTGCCCTTTGGGGCATTCCCCTTTCGGGCTCCACCCACAATCCCACGTGGCTTGAGTCGCACACCACGGAAGTCGTCTGGTGTGATTCTATCCCCGCGGAACTTCATGGTCCTCAAACCGTCAAATACTATGCGAAAAACGGCGATCGAGTCATCGAGGTTATCGAAAAAACTCAACCCAAAGTGATCCTCATTCTGAGCGCCTACCTCTATGAGGCGCTCGCCACCTCAGATCTCGCGCCCCGTGTTACCGCGGTCATCGGCAAGGCGACAAGTCCCGCCAGACGCATCACGACCATGCGGCTCAAAGCGCTTGAACAAAAATTTGAGCGCGCCCGCATGTTGATTTTGCCGACACCGTCCAAAAACACAACCGATGACTACGTGAGAACGTTAAGCGCGAGCGTCCGGGAAGCCTTTGAGGAAGCGGGGTTTAATCTCAATGAATGCGCCGACGCGCTCTTTGTTGCCGCGCGGGCTCTGCTGGTTATTGATGAAAAGAAAACCCTGATTGCGATGCAAAATCGCTTGAGAATTGATGAGGCTCGAGCCAAGACCCTGCTTGAAGCCATGCAGGAAGAGGGCATTATCTCGGGCGCCGATGAAGCCGGCCGACGATTTTTTAAAAGCAAATAGCAGAAAAATCCCGCAGCGGAGAAAACCGGTGCGGGATCATTCTTGACTCAAACCAATCGATTAAAGCATCTTCAGACCGCTTTCGATATTGGCGATCACGGTGTCCTTGCCGAAAAGTTCCAACGTCTTGTCAAAGACCGGTGAAATCTTTTCACCGAACACAAGCACTCGAATCGGCACAGCCACCACAGGCATCTTGATACCCATTTCATCCATGATGCTCTTTAAGACACCGTAGATGTTTTCAGCCGTCCAATCATTGACATCGCGGGCGCGTTCCAAGAAAAGCTTCACCGCGGCCAAGCTTTGTTCATTGGCCAGCACCTCACGGACCAGCGCTTCATCACGCTGGAGCGGACGGTAGAAAATCATGCAATTGTCAGCCAACGCTTCAAGCGTTTCCGGGCGCTGCTTGGTGATTTCCATCACGCGGGACAAATCCGCATGACCGTCAATCACACCGCCTCGCGCTTCAATACGGGGGCGAACCAAACGAGCCAAACGGTCGTTATCAGCCTCGGCGATGTAGAGGTGATTCAAGTGATTGAGCTTTTTCGGATCCAGACACGCCGGCGACTTCGAGCAGTGACGAAGATCGAACCATTCGGCAAGTTGCGCCTTTGTGAACTTTTCGTCATTGCCGTGGCCCCAACCCAAACGGGCGAGGTAGTTCACGAGTGCTTCCGGCAGATAGCCTTTCTTTTCGTAGTCCATGACGCTCGCGTCACCGTTGCGCTTACTCAACTTGCGGTTGTCAGGCCCATTGATAAGCGGCAAGTGCGCAAATTCCGGCACTTCAGCCCCTAAGGCCTTATAAAGGTTGATCTGACGTGGCGTGTTGTTGATGTGGTCGGCACCACGCACCACGTGGCTCACCTTCATATCGATATCATCAACCACCACAGCGAAGTTATAGGTCGGGATGCCGTCGCCGCGCATGATCACCAGGTCATCGAGCTCCGTGTTTTCAAAAGAGATGGGACCGTAGACCATATCGTCCCAGGTGACCGTACCGGTATCGGGGTTGCGGAAACGGATGACGGGCGTGATGCCCTCGGGAATCGGGCGGCCGACGCAGTTTTCAGGACGCCAGCGACCGTCATAACGGGGCTTGATCTTCTTGGCCATTTGTTCTTCACGCAAGGCTTCCAACTCTTCCTTGGTGGCGTAGCACTTATAGGCCAAGCCCTTTTCCAACATCATATCGACCACTTCTTTGTAGCGGCTTAAACGATCCATTTGATAGATCGGACCTTCATCGTAATCAAGTTCAAGCCACTTCATCCCGTTGATGATGACATCGACGGCTTCTTGCGTGGAGCGCTCCTGGTCCGTATCTTCAATACGGAGAAGGAACTTGCCGCCCACAAAGTGGCGTGCGTAAGCCCAGCAATAAATAGCCGTGCGGGCGGTGCCCAAGTGCATCATCCCGGTCGGAGACGGTGCGATACGTGTACGAATTTCTTTCATTTTTCCAAACTGAAAATATTAAGAACAGAATTGGATGATTTTAAGCCATCCCTCCCCGTTCGTCCATAGAAAACGCCGAAATAGCCCTCCCCAACCGGACTTAAGAACCCCGCAATGTTTTTTGTGAGTTTTTCCACAATTTTTGTGCACAACATTGTGGACAACTTTGGGAAATCGTGGGGACAACGGTGGACAGATCGGAGAAGAAAAAACTGTGGATGAAAAAAGAGCCGTCAGCTCGAGCCGACAGCTCCCTTTTTAATTAATTCGTTTCAAAACGAATTAGAGGCTTTTCACCTTTTCCACGAGGCTGGCAAAGCCGGCCTTGTCAAAGATAGCCATATCGGAAAGAACCTTGCGGTCCAAAGCGATGTTGGCCTTCTTCAAGCCGTTCATGAACACGCTGTAGGTCATGCCGTTGGCGCGAGCGCCGGCATTGATACGAGCGATCCACAAGCGACGGAAAACGCGCTTCTTGTTGCGGCGGTCACGATAAGCGTATTGACCGGCCTTCATCACCGCTTGCTTGGCAACGCGGAAAACATTGTTGCGGCGAAGGATGAAACCCTTGGAGAGCTTCAAGATCTTCTTATGACGAGCACGAGCGGTTACACCACGTTTTACTCTGGGCATCTTTCTCTCCTCTTAATTAAGCGTAGGGCAACATACGATGGATGGACTTGCTGTCAGAGTCGTGAATGGTGACCATTCCGCGCAGATGACGCTTGTTCTTCGTCGTACGATGGGAAAGAATGTGACGCTTGGTGGCGTGAGCACGTTTGATGGAGCCGCCGGAACGCACCTTAAAGCGCTTGGAGGCAGCCTTCTTCGTTTTCATCTTCGGCATTTGACCGATTTCCTTTTGTTATTAGATGATCACCGGCGCTTACACACCCTGTGCAAGACTTGTCGGCCGGATCTCACTTGTTATTGATCGAGCCCCACTTCACCTTATCGAGACACAAAAAACGCCTCGAGGGATTCCAAAAAGAATGGCTCGATTCCGAAATTGCGGATTTTATTACTTTTTGCGTTTAGGCGCAAGTACCATAATCATCTGGCGGCCTTCAAGTTTCGGGAATTGTTCCACTTGAGCGACTTCAGCCAGATCTTCACGGATGCGAGTGAGCACATCCTGTCCTAAATCCTGGTGGGCCATTTCGCGGCCACGGTAACGAAGCGTCACCTTCGCCTTATTGCCGTCACCGAGGAAACGGATAAGGGCACGAAGCTTCGTTTGATAGTCATTTTCATCAGTGGCCGGACGGAACTTCACTTCCTTGACCTGAATGACTTTTTGCTTGGCCTTCATTTCCTGTTGGCGCTTTTGCTCTTGGTAACGGAACTTACCGTAATCCATCAAGCGGCAAACAGGAGGATTAGCCTTGGCGGCCACTTCCACTAAATCGACACCTGCTTCTTCGGCCATGGCCAAAGCTTCAGAGGTGCGCACAATACCGATTTGGGTGCCGTCGACACCCGTCAAGCGAATTTCAGGCACACGAATTTCACGATTGATTCGGTGCGTACGTTCTTGAGCTATGATCGTTCTCCTAAAAACTCAACTCTATATAGTCGCGCAAGACAGCGCGAAGCGCTCACTTTACCACTTTTTCCTTGTTTTTTGGGAAGATCTGCGACAAAAAACAACAGAATCTACGACTTGCACACTAAAAAACACCCGGTCGAGGACTTTTCTCAAACCGGGTGTCTTGTTGAAGACTAATACTGCTTATTGGTTAACTTTCTTTGCATTTTCATCAACCACTCGAGCGATAAAGTCTTCCACCTTCATCACACCGAGGTCCTTGCCGCCACGGGCACGGACAGCCACTGTTCCGGCTTCCAACTCCTTATCGCCGACAACAACGATATACGGAATCTTCTGCAGGCTCAGTTCGCGGATCTTATAGTTGATCTTTTCATTGCGAACATCCTTTTGAACGCGCAAGCCCGCGGCCTTCATCTTGACACAAATGTCATCAACATAGGCCGCCTGATGCTCGGTGATGTTGGCAACAGCCACCTGAACCGGAGCCAACCACACAGGCATAGCGCCCGCGTAGTGTTCAATCAACATGCCGATCCAACGTTCCAGAGAACCGATAATGGCGCGGTGCAACATCACCGGAACCTTTCTTGAGTTATCTTCGGCCACGTATTCGGCACCCAAGCGCCCCGGCATTTGGAAGTCGACCTGAATCGTACCGCACTGCCAGGAGCGTCCCAGACAATCCTTCAAGTGGTACTCAATCTTCGGACCGTAGAAAGCGCCCTCACCCGGCAAAATTTCATATTCCAAGCCGAGATCATCCAAGCTCTTCATCAAAGCCGCTTCGGCCTTATCCCAAGCGGAGTCTTCACCGATACGCATCGCAGGACGCGTGGCAACCTTGTAGGCGATGTTGTCAAAACCGAAAGTGTGATAGACCTCTTTGACCAACTTCGAATACGCTTCGCATTCGGACAAAATCTGATCTTCCGTACAGAAGATGTGACCGTCATCCTGCGTGAAGCCTCTCACGCGCATCAATCCATGCAAGGAACCGGACGGCTCATTGCGATGGCACTGACCGAATTCACCGATACGCATCGGCAAATCACGATAGCTGCGCAAGGCGGAATTGAAAATCTGAATGTGGCCCGGGCAGTTCATCGGCTTTAAAGCGTAGTAACGATTTTCAGATTCCGTCGTGAACATGTTTTCACGGTATTTCGCCCAGTGACCGGAACGTTCCCACAAGGAGCGATCCAAAACTTGCGGAGCCTTCACTTCATCGTAGCCGTTGTCTTGGTAGATCGTACGCATGTACTTTTCAACCTGCTGCCACAAAGCCCAGCCCTTGGCGTGCCAGAAGATCATGCCCGGGGCTTCTTCCTGCAGATGGAAGAGATCCAACTCTTTACCCAAACGACGGTGGTCGCGCTTTTCAGCTTCTTCGAGCATCGTGAGGTAGGCCTTGAGATCCTCTTTCTTTAACCAAGCCGTGCCGTAAATGCGCTGCAACATTTCATTTTTAGAGTCGCCGCGCCAATAGGCACCGGCCACCTTCATGAGCTTGTGCACCTTCAGTTTGCCCGTGCTCGGCACGTGAGGACCACGGCAAAGATCAATGAAGTCCCCCTGCTCGTAAAGGGAGATGGTTTCCCCTTCGGGAATGGCTTCAATCAGTTCGGCCTTGTATTTTTCACCCAAGCCAAGGAAGAACGCGATGGCGTCTTCGCGCTTCATTTCCTTGCGCACAATCGGAATATTTTTCGCAGCCAATTCATCCATGCGCTTTTCGATCGCCGTCAAATCTTCCGGTGTAAAGGGGCGCTTGTAGGAGAAGTCATAGTAAAAACCGTTTTCGATCGCCGGTCCAATCGTCACCTGGGCGTCCGGATACAGTTCCTTAACCGCCTGAGCCATCAAGTGAGCCGTCGAATGGCGAACGATTTCAAGCGCTTCAGGATCCTTGTCTGTGATAATAGCCAGCGTCGCGTCATGATCGATGACAGTGGTTGTATCGACCAATTGGCCGTCAAGGCGAGCAGCAATTGCCGCCTTGCCGAGACTCGTACTGATGCTCTTGGCCACATCGGCGATGGACACAGCCGATTCAAATTCTCGTTTGGAACCGTCTGGAAGCGTTACGGATAGCATTTTTCCATTCCTTTTCTTCGGTATTGTTCTATAAAAAAAGTGTGGCTTACCGAAAAGCCACACTTCTAATTTTGAATCATTTCAAGCAACACAAGCGGGCTCGTTAGCAAATTGTTAACGAGTTGTCGTAGTTCGAGCAGTATTGCGATTCAGTATCACTTGAAAGTTCCTATAAAACTGACGCGTTAATTGTAGTCCCCTCAAAAGGGCTTTGTAAAGCATGCTTCTGAGCAAAAGGGACTAAAAGACGCGCTCATAGATCGCCAGCACATCATCGGCCGTCAATTTTTTGAATTGACCGATCGTCCCCGTTCTTGCGCAAGCGCTTGTCGCGCAGGTTTTCAGAGCCTCATGAGTTAATCCGAATTCGGAGAGCTTGGCAGGCATCTTCATTTCACGATAAAAGCCCTCCAACTTTTCAATCCCCTCTTCGACGCTTTGCGCCCCGAAAATATTACGGGCGAAACGCTTCATTCGCTCGGGATTCACGTCAGCCACATGGCGAAGCCAGGAAGGGGTGATAACCGCCAAGCCCGCGCCGTGCGTGATATTCGGGTCATAAGCCGAAAGTTCGTGCTCCATGGCGTGGCAAGCCCAGTCCTCAACCTGACCCAAGCCGTAATAGCCGTTATGGGCCCAGCTGCCCACCATGGCAATTTGACACCAGGCATCGTAGTCTTTGGGATTTTGCAGCAGTGTCGGCCCCATCGCGATTGCCGTACGAATTGCGGCTTCCGCCTGACCGCTCACAAAGTCAACGTGCTCGGTGTTGGTGAAATAGCGCTCAAAGATATGGCTGATCATATCCACCACGCCGGCCGCAATTTGGTTTTCGGGCAGCGTGAAGAACAATTCCGGATTCACTACAGAAATCAAGGGACGGATTTTTTCACTTGCCGTGCCGAGCTTCAGACCATTATGGTTAATGACCATACGAATGGATTGTTCGCTGCCCGCAGCAGGAATGGTGAGCACGCAGGCCACGGGAATCGCGTCGTCAATGGCAACCCCTTTGGTGAAAAAGTCCCAAGCGTCGCCATCGTATTTGGCCCAGGCCGCCGCCACCTTGCAGGTGTCAATGACACTGCCGCCGCCGATGGCAAGCAAAGCATCCACTTGAGAGTCCACGGCGATCTTTTTCACTTTGGCGGCAAAGTCAAGCGTCGGATTGGCTCTAACGCCACCCATGGTGAAGTATTCAATTCCTACCTCTTCCAAAGAGGATTGGACGGCCGACACTGTGCCATTTCTGAGCGCGCTGCCGCCCCCATAAACAATCAGCACTTTGCCGATGTTTTCTTTTTTGAGCGCCTCACCCAACTTCTTATGCTCATCGCGGCCGAAAAGAATACGGGTGGGGTTGCAGTAGTTAAAGTTCAGCATGAAAACACCTATATCACAAATAACGAAAATTCTTTGGACAATCTAGCACAGATTGAAGACTAAAAATTCTTTGAGGAAGTCACCTAGTAAACAACTCTCGGCTTTTATTTATCGTAACTGCAAAGCAATCCGACATTAGGCCGGTTTACAACAGCCCTTGGGCAATCAGCTGATAGCCCAATCCTTGCAGATTCCGACTTGCATTCAAGTCGCTGTGCGCACGGAGACCACAGTGCGGACAAACAAAACGGTGTTTCGTCCGTTTGCCCAATTGTGAACACGCCGAACACGTCTGTGAGGTATACCGAGGATCCACATACATTACGTTCATCCCTCGCCTTTGCGCCTTGTACTCAATCAGTTGCTGAAGCTCGCGGAAAGACCATCGGTGCAATCGGCTTCTGACTCTTTTACCCGCTCTCACACGGTCTCTGATATGCGTCAGATCCTCCAGAACGATCACTGTCGCTTTCTGTTTAGCCGCTTCCTCAACAATTGATTTACTCACTACGTGGTTGACGTGGGTGACGTGCCGTCTTTCTTTGCCCGAGGCTTTTCGCAAGTGCTGTCTGGCACTTTGCGAGCCATTGCTTTGTAAACGCGCGCGCAATCCCAAGTGTTTATCTCGTTTATCTTTTAATTCGCCTGCTTTCCAAACCTTGCCGCTGGAAACCGCAGCGATGTTATTTTCACCTACATCGACACCGATCACTTCTTCTTTTTTCAGTTTCTCGGTCAAGGTGCTCAGCGTTGAGTCATATTCCAGACTGATATGCAGGAACCAAAATCCTCCTCTTTTATTCTTTCGATAGACAAGATTGCTCTCTTTACGTATGCCGGAGTCAAGCAATCGTTTTTGAAAATCTCCCGGGCACAATCTGACTTTTACCCGACCTTCAACTGTAAAGACGGTTGCTTCAGTCATATCCGATTGATAACGGATTGTGTTTTTGTCCAAATGGATAGAGGGATTTTTAAAAACAATTTCTTTTAGAGGATCTACTTTATTTTTTCGAGGATGGTTCGTCAGCTCTGTTCTGTAGGCAGAAGACACAGACCGAATGGCATTACAGGCTAACTGCGATCCCAGTACTGGTAAGACAGCTCTCAAATCATAGTATGCGGCATGGTGCAGGTTATAGCGCTGCCAATTGCGCTCATTGGGATCGCGGCAAACATACTTAACTAAAAAAATTGCAGGCGTCACGGTACAGAAGCCTAGTCTTGTGCAGCTTCTGAGCACTATCCTCATCCATTTGCAGTTTGATGCAAACAGTCGTTGTTATTTTGGAGGGGGCGGAAAGTCTACCTGCGCCCTTTGATATGTTCAGTTCTTTCAATGTACTTCTGGATGGTTTCGGAACTGACGTTGCCGGCAGTGCCCACGTAATAAGACGGAGACCATAGGTGGCCTCCCCACAACTGTTTTTTCAACTCAGGGAATTTAACAAATAATTTTCTGGCGGTGCTGCCTTTCAAAATTTTGATTGCATCAGCAACTGAAGTAGCTGGTGGTATGCTGACAAAAAGGTGAATGTGATCGGGTTGAACTTCAAGAGAGTGAACCGGCCACTGACGTTCCTGACAGATCATCGCTATTAACCGTTTGGTTTCTGCGGCGATTGAACCGACCAAAATTGATTTCCGATACTTCGGGCACCAAACCGCATGGTAAGCTGTTTGGTAGACACAATTTCGATCAAATACTATTTCAAGCATAATTTTACCAAATCACATGATTGAGCTATTATACAAAAAAATCGCCCCAGTGGGGCGAGTGCCAATTCCTCTCGCGATTAAAATCAAAAGTTTCCTTGGCACGACACTATGAACCAGACAGTTTTCTATTAATACGTCAGGTGTTGTTTCAGGACTCAGTTTGAACGATCTTAATTCGTTGAAGCTTCTGATGCGTTTTCCAATGGAAAAAACTTTGCAAAAGCACTGACACACAGATTAACGCGAGCCCAATATAAAACGAGAAATTCAGATCCTTGGCCTCGTGGAAAATAATCATCGCGAGAATAATGCTGTAGACAGGCTCAAGGTTATAGCTCAAATTCACCGTAAAGGAAGATAAGCGTTTAAGAGCCTCCAGCTGCAATGAGAACATTCCCACCGTGCAAAACGATGAAAGAATCAACAGATAGATGAAATCTGACACCGAGGGAAGAATGGTCGGCACCGGGAAAAAAGAAAGATAGACCGGCATAAATGCTGTCATGATGACAACGCTTGAGGCGATCTCATAGAAAAGAAAAGTCATAAGCGGATAGTCTGAACCCACTCTGCGGTTTTCTATTGTTAACAGCGCCGCGGCAACAGCTGAGAGCACGCCGAGAATGATGCCCACTTGATAGCGCGTATCGAAGTGAAAAATAAGCGCGATGCCCAATATCGTCAAAAGACTGAAAATAATTTCCCGAATCGAAAAAGGCCGCTTGCTTAAAACAGGATCAATAATCGCGGTAAAAAAGCCCACGGAGGCAAAACAGACCACCCCGATGGAAACATTTGAATATTTAATGGAACCGTAGAAAAGCAGCCAGTGAACGCACAGCAGCAACCCCACCCAGGCGATACGCAAGACGTCTTTAAATGAAACCCGAATCTGTCCTTTTTTAATTAAAAGATAAAGAAAGAAAAAAACGCTTGCGAAAATCACGCGGTACCAGACCAACAAACCCTCATTGAGAGTAATCAATCGTCCCAGCACCCCGGTAAAACCGGCAAGCACAATAGAGAGGTGCAAAACAATAAAGGCGTAGGACAACATAACTCAGTCAACAGAAATTGATACACACACTAAACGGGCGAATTGTACCGCAAGGACCTTTTTCGGTAACCAAACACTGTCTTTGGTATTACTGTTGAGATTAGCCTGTGATATATTGGGCTTATTGGTTTTGCAGTGAAGGATCATCCATGAAAAAATCCCAGAACAAACCGAAAGCGGCCGGCGCCCCTTGGTCGGCCATGTTTGATGATATTTTCGGCATGAAAGCCTGGGCGGATAAAAAAGGCCGCCGTGACAAAAAACGCATCCCCTGGCAATGGGCTCTGTGGGGCGCGCTGATTTTCTTTACGATCGGTTTTCTCATGCCGACGGACTCCGGTTGGATTTTGCTCGTCGCCATTGCCGCCGCCGTCGTTTTCTATTTTGCCCGAAGCACCGAAGCGGTTGAAGAACAAGTGCTTCTTTTAACGGACAATCGGACAGCGGAACAAAAAGAGGCGCACAAGCGCCGTGAAGCGGCCAAGACTCAAAAAGCCTCAACCACTGCCCGCAAACCCCGCGTACGGCAAAACACCACTCGAGCATCCGCTGCCAAGGCGGCACCGACTGCGGAAGAAGCAACCACCAAGCCCGAAGCTATCACCACAGTGAAAGCCAGAAAGCCGCGCAAATCGACTGCGAAACCGGCAAGCGGCAAGGCTAAAGCCGCTAGTGTGAAAAAGGAAGCGGCCCAACCGACAACGGCTCCTGTGTCAGCCCCTGTCGCATCTGAACCCTCGACTGCCGCCGCTCCCACAACAAGCGCAGTGACAAAACAAACAGAAAAGCCCGTGACGCACAAGCCGCGAGTGGCCCGCAAAAACACAAAAGCGGCCACCGCCAAAACAAAGACGGCTAAGACGCCTACCCGCCGCCCGCGAAAGTCTTCCGCTAAAGCGACCTCGGCGCTCACCAAAGCCCCCGCGAAAAAAATAGAAACACCGCAGGCTTAATGGATTCCTCCCCGACCCGTTCAAGCACCGAACGGGTCTTTTTTTAGCCGTGCGATTCTCAGACCCCCGAACATACCCTTAGAGATATCTCCCTATAGGTAGGTTAAATGCTTATTTTCGAGTCCCACCGAACCCAGTACGATGAGCAAAATATGGGGTTGTAACCCTAACGTTTAACTAAACCCAGTAAAGGACATCAATATGTTTGAGGGTATGCTTTTTTACATCTTTGTCTGCCTCGCCTTTTTCGCCATCGGCGACTTCTTAGGCGTGGCGACCAAGGCAAAAGTTTCCTCCGTGTTCGTGAGCTTGCTTTTGTTCTTGGTCTTTTTTATGGCCGACTGGATTCCTGATGACGTGATCAACCAGGCCGGTTTGACTCAGATCGGCAAGTGGGCTGTGGGCTTTGTGGTTTTCGGCATGGGCACGACAATCAATATGCGTGAGCTGATTGCCGAGTGGCGCACGGTGGCTACCGCCTGCTTGTCCATGGCTGTGATCTGGATCGGTATGATTGTGCTTGTTCCTTTGATCGGTTACAACGAAACGATCGTCACAATCCCGATTATTAACGGCGGTATCGTTGCCACCCAGATCATGACCTCGGCTGCAATGGAAAACGGTCTTGAAATGGCCGCGGCCTTGGGCACGATCATCTACGCCGTGCAAAAGTTCTTTGGCACCCCCTTTGCTTCTTATTTCGGATTGCGCGAAGCGCGCGAAGTGCTGGCGGTTTATCGTCAAACCGGTGTCAACCCCAATAAGGCTCAACCGAAAACGGGCGAAGAACCGAAGCCCACTTTTGCTGAAAAATATAAGAAGTACTACGGTCAGTTCGTCTGCTTGGGCATTACCGCCTTTTTCTCTTGGGTCGCATCCTGCATCGGTCAAATGACTGGCTTAAGCTACACGATCTGGTGCCTGATCCTGGGTGCCATCATGGCTACAACCGGTTTTGTTCCTAAGAACATCCTGGCCCAAGCAAAGTCGGGCGGCATCTTCAACGTCGCCGTGTTTGCCTCCATCATTCCGAGTTTGGCCAAGATCGACTTGGGCGACCTCGTGGTATTGGGCTACAGCACAGTCATCATTTTCGTGGTCGTTTTCATTTTGCTTTATGTTTGCTTTGGCATTTTGCCCTTGTGGAAGGTTCAGGGACACAAAAACGTTGCCTTAGGTGTGGCCGCCGCGCAGCTTTTGGGTTTCCCGGCAACTTACTTGATTGCCAACGAAGTGGCAACGGCTGCGGCTGAAAACGAAGAAGAAAAACAAGTGGTCTTGGATGCGATCATGTCGAAGTACCTTGTGGCCGGTTTCACAACCGTCACCTCGGTGTCGGTCATCATTGCCGGTTTCTTCGAAACCTTCCTCATCCCGTAACGAATTGACTCAGTAGTAAAAGGAAAAGCATCATGTTTAAATTTGACGCTCAAGATTATCCGTACGCTTCCAAGCGCCATGTGGTCTACGCCAAAAACGGCATGAGCTGCGTGGGCAATCCGTCGGGCGCCGCCGCGGGTCTTCGCGTGCTGCTTCAAGGCGGCAACGCCATTGACGCGGCCGTGGCTGTAGCTTGCGCTCAGCCGGTCGTTGAACCGACCGGCAACGGCCTTGGCGCCGACTGCTTCGCGCTCATTTGGTACAAGGGCAAGCTCTATGGCATCAACGGTTCCGGTCCATTGCCCAAGGCTGCCTCCATTGCCAAATTGAAAGAACGCGGCTTTGACAGCATTCCCCCTTATGGCGTTGAACCGATCGACGTGCCGGGCGCCGTCGGCGGTTGGATGGCCATGCATGAGCGTTTCGGTCGGCTGCCGCTTGAACAGGTGATGCAGCCTGCCATCGATTACGCGGAAAACGGCTACCCCGTCTCCCCCAACATCAGCCGCTTGTGGGAAGAGGCCTGGGGCATTTACGGCAAGTATCGCGACCGTCCGGAATTTAAAGGCTGGTTTGACACCTTCGCGCCGAACAACACGTGGCTGCGCCCCGGCGACATCTTCAAGAGCCATGACATGGCCGAAACGCTTCGCGAAATCGCCCGCACCAAAGGCGAATCCTTCTACCGCGGCGAGCTTGCCCAAAAGATGGACGCTTTCATGAAGGAGCATAACGGCTTCTTGTCCGCCGAAGACCTCGCCGCCTACCACCCCGAATGGGTTGAACCCTTAAAGACCGACTACCGCGGCTATGACGTGTGGGAAATTCCGCCCAACAGCCACGGCATCACGGTGCTGATGGCCTTGAACATCCTCAAGGGCTTCACGTTCGGCGAACGCGACACGATCGACACGCTTCATAAGCAAATCGAAGCCATGAAGTTGGCCTTTGTCGACACGATGGAATACGTGGCCGAGCCCTCTCGCATGCTTGTCACCTCTGAGCAGCTTTTGAGCCAACGCTACGCCGATGACCGCCGCAAACTCATCAAGCCGGACTCCGCTTTGATGCCTGAAGTGGGCGATCCGCGCTATAGCTCCACGGTCTACTTCGCCACCGCCGACGCCGAAGGCAACATGGTGAGCATGATCCAGAGCAACTTCAGAGGCTTTGGCTCCGGCATCGTTATTCCGGGCACGGGTATTTCCTTGAACGACCGCGCACAAAACTTCCGCTTCGATGAAACGCACCCCAATGCGTACGAAGGCGGCAAGCGCCCGTACCACACCATCATCCCGGCCTTCATCTCCAAGGGCGATAAGCCGATTTCCGCCTTAGGCATCATGGGCGGCTGGATGCAACCTCAAGCTCACCTGCAGGTCATCATGAACATGATTGATTTCGGTCTCAATCCGCAACAAGCCTTGGACGCTCCGCGTTGGCAATGGATCGGCGGCAAGAAGGTGGAAGTCGAACAAGACATGCCCAACCACTTGATCCGTCTGCTGCAACGCATGGGTCACAACATTGTCGTGCAGCCCGACCCCTATCACATGGGTCGCGGTCAAGTGATTTTGCGCGATGAAAAGACGGGCGTTCTTTGCGCGGGCACTGAAAAACGCACCGACGGTCACATCGCCTGCTTCTAATCACTCAGTTGATTATTAGGCACGTCTTGGGTGGGAATTTCCCACCCGATTTTGTTTGCAGGCGCAAAAATCAAAGTAGCTTGGGATCGGCGGGTGGCAGCTCCGCTCCCAACATATAAAGCGAAGCTTCCACTTTGCGGATGGGGTAAATTCCTTCCAGCCACTTTGTGCCTTTGGGGCTCTTTTTCGCCTTGGCTATGGCGTCTGTGACGCACCAAGAAGCCAAGATATTGCTTCTGGCAAAGGTGCGTTCTCTCATCGGACGCTTTTTGATTCGGTCTAAGGGTAAAAAGAGATTGTTTTCCCACGAGGCGTTGCGAGAAACATCACCATTTGTTTTGCCCCAACCGTGCAGACTTCCCCAATTTAAATCTTCCGGCAAATCGATCCCACAGAAGAGACAATACTCGCGAATCAGGTAGCAAAGCGCGGCGCAGACGCGGCTTTCGTAGGTGATGAAATCCGCAATGAGTGTGGCGTAAATTCGGGAGTAAAAGGAAGACATCGCGGGTCCGTAAACCCGACCGAAAACCGTGTAGTCGGGCGAATCAGTTGACAGAACTCCGCAGGCGTAATCAATATTTTCGGTGAGATTTTTCACCACTTTAATTTTTTCTATATTGCTGCGAAGAACCAGAGGGCGGGCGGCGAAAATCTTTTGCACCAATCCGATAAACGCGTCGTCATCTCGCTTCTGAATCGTTTCCCGAAGTTGCGATTCATACTCTAAGAGATCTTGTTCAAAACGACGATTACTATCTTCCTGAATGTACTGATCCCAAGCGTCTTCAAGGCTCGTAAAGCAATACTGAGCCTTCGGGCGATAGGTTTGGGTAAGATAAGGAGGATCAAAAACGCGACCTGCGATGTACTCCGCCATGTAGGAAGTAAAGGAACTTACTACCGGCTGAGAAAGAAAATGCTCACGGGCAGAAATCAAAGAATAACTCTCAGACATAGTCAAACAGACCTTAAAGAATTTCTTTTCAGCCCATTGTACGCAAGTCGAGAAAACCGTTCGAGCGCTCGGGCAACGATGCGATCTTTTGTCCTCTAGCGCTGCGTGAGCAAAAAGCCTATATATAAGGGCAATGTCAGAATTTGCCCCTGTTGATCAATGTTGTAATCGCCCAATTTAATGGCGGAATTCACATGATATTTTTCCGGATGTTTAAGAATGGTTTTTGTACTTTTCACGTTGCCCGTGGTTGCTTTAACTTCCAGTAAGACAGCGCTGCCTTTGTAGCGCATGACAAAATCCACTTCCAATCCGCTTTCTTTCTGGAAATAAAATAAGGGGCGTTTCATTTTCACAAAAAAATCGGCTACCAAATTTTCAAAAATAGCGCCCTTGTATCCGTACAAATTTCCCAGAAGAATATCCAGCTCCGTTCCATCTTCGAGCATACTGACAAAAGACCGATATCGGCCATATAAACTTTGAATTTATCGCGACACGCATTACCTTCCAATGGTAATTCCGGAAAAGTTAAGTTATAGCTTCGCTTAACAAGCCCGGTATCTTCCAACCATTGCAAGCTTCCCACATATTGAGATGAACGAGCGCCCTTCTTTATTAAAGAAAATTGGAATTTCTTATTCTCCTTGGCCAACTGTTGAGGAATCGACTCAAAACACTCTCTGATTCGGGACTTATCAGCACCAAACACATACTTCACCATATCGTCTTTAAAAGATCTAATAAGGTGTTTTTGTTCTTCTCGAACCAATGCGATATTTCTCTTTTTTATAAACTGATCCACAATATGCGGCATTCCGCCAACCACAATGTATTGCAGCAACAAATTCTTCATCCGTTGATGCAGCGCGTGCGGAACAGCTTTAACATCGTCTAAACAATTTTTCAAAAGATCAATCAAAGGGGTTTCGATGCCATTGGCCAAAAGAAATTCCTCAAAATCCAACGGAAACATATCGACAATAGTTTCATAACCCACGGGAACGGAGTATTCCTCTGAGCGGTAACCGCTGATACCCAGTAGTGAACCTGTCGCCAATACATCAAAGCGCCCGTCTAATTTGAAAATTTTCAGCGCAGCGCGTGCCCGTGGGCACTCCTGAATTTCATCAAGAATGATGATGGTTTCATGAGGTACGAAACGAACTTCCGTGCCAACAAAGGCACTCATCAACAAGACGATATTGTCAACACTGAGCTCACCTTCAAAAATAGACTTGAAATCGGAATTTTCAAAAAAATTCAAATAAACAACGTGTCTATAGTGCTCACGAGCAAAACGCAGAACAGAAAAGGTCTTGCCACATTGACGGCAACCTTTCAAAATCAGCGGATTGCGATTTTCATCATTAAGCCAATCCAACAAAACGCTTTCTATTTTTCTTTTAAGCATGATTTATTTGACCAGAAATACACTTTTCCAAGCGACTTTTTAGACAAAATGACATTTTTCCAAGCGAGTTTATCCGATTAACTACACTTTTCGGATAAATCGTTGTCTTAACAACCGTGATCCGTTGCGTTATCTAACCGAAGGAGATTCTTTCCAGAAAAAAGAAGATTGGGAATATGACCAATCAATCGGATTTGGTCAAGAAAAAAATGAAGGGGCTCCGCACAGCGAGGGGCTCTACGGAGCAAATCGGCCGTTAATCATCATTGAAATCGTCGTAGCGACCGCGCAGAGCCAAAATCAAATCCCTAAGCGCATAACAGGACATGAAAAAGGCGCTGATGGGAATCGCCGCGTAGGCCACCTTCACCTGCATCCAGGGGATGGATTGCATATAAGCGTGAGCGCGCATCACCCACACCCAGCCGTAGTAGCAAATAATGACATAAGTCGCCAATTCAATCGCGCAGACAAGAATTCGGCAAAGGCGGCTCGCATTGCCTTCAAGACGCTCGGTGAGCACTTCAACCACAAAGTGGTTGCGGGTGCGCACAAGTTCCTGAGCGCCTAAGAAAATCATCCAGATCAGACAGATCTGAATCCAATCATCCGTTTGAGTGAAGTTGTAAATCGGCACAAAGCGCACGAAGACGTTGGCCAAAAACATGACGACAATGGCGCCTAAAGCCACCACACAAATCAGACGCGTGATGCGGCTTACCCAATGATCCAGAGTTTTCAGAAATTGCAGCATCACGCACTACCCCACAAATCCGGCCAAACCTAGAGAAAGACCCGGAATAAACGCCACGGCGATCGCCACCAAAATCATGATCACCACATAACCCACCGACTTTCGCGCAATCTCCATCACCTTCTCACCCGTGATGGATGCCATCACGTAAAGATTCAGTCCCACCGGAGGCGTCAAAACGCCAACAGCGAGCGCAATACACATCACAATCCCTAATTGGATGATGTCGTAGTTAAAGCTCTTTGCAATCGGCACAAAAATCGGAACCGTGATCAGCAAAATCGCAGTGCCTTCCATAAAGCAACCCATAATCACCAAAATCGCAATGATGATCAAAAGCACCACGGCGATCGAAGTGAAGGTCCCTGAGACAAACGCGATGGTTTGTTGCGGAATACGTGTGTACAAAAGCACGTATTGGAAAAAGCCCGCGGTGGCGATCACAAACATGACCTTAGCGGTTTGCTCAACGGTGTTCCAAAGAATGGAGGGAATATCGGACAGTTTTAACGTCTTAAAAACAAAAAGACCGAGAATAAAAACATAAAAGGAAGCCACCGCGGCGGCTTCGGTCGCGGTAAAAAGCCCCGCGAACATACCGCCGATCACAATCACCGGCGTGAGAAGCGACCAAAAAGCGTCCTTAAACCCTTGCCAACGCTCGGCCCAAGTAGCTTTGGGCGTCACCGTATAGCCTTCCTTTTTGCAAACATAGGAAGACCAGAGCATAAAACACAGTCCCAAAATCAGCCCCGGCACTGTGCCCGCGGCAAAAAGCGCGTTGACGCTCGTCTGCGTCAGACCCGCAAAAAGAATCAAAGTGATCGAGGGCGGAATGATGGGCCCCAGAGCACCGCCCGCGGCAATCGTGGCGCAGCTAAAAGCGCGGTCATACCCCGACTTGGTCATTTCCGCAATAGCGATCATGCCGATACCGGCGGCGCAGGCCGCGGCCGACCCCGACATCGCGGCCATGACAATGCAGGCGACAATAGCTGCGTTGGACAGTCCTCCCGCTTTATGGCCGAGACAAACACGGCCGAAACCGAAAAGGCTCTTTGAAATTCCGCCCACGCTCATGAGGTTGCCCATGAGTAAGAAAAACGGAATTGACATCAGGGTGATGCCCGAGACTTGCGAGAACATGCGCTGCGGAACCAAGAACAGGCGCGCCATGTCGCCTCCGGCCATTAAAAAAATGGCAATGGAGGCAAAACCCATTGTGACCGCGGTGGTGACTCCCAGTAAAAGAAGCACCAACACCCCCGCAAAGATCGCAAACATCACCATGATCGGATTTCCTTATTCGGGCTTATTCGCTCGCTTTAACCGCGTTCAACACTTCCTGCATGGCGTCCTTGCCGGCGAGTTCAGCGACCTTGTCGTAAGCGGGCTTCATCATTTTCACAAAAGAGTCGCGATCCGGGTAGGTGACATTCATCCCTTTTTTCTTCAACTCTTCAACCACGGCGCTTTCGCCTTCGCTGATCATCTTGCGCGTAAGGTTTTGCGCATTCACAGCCTCTTCTTTCAAAATCTTTTGCTGCTCGGCGGGCAACCCATCAAAAAGCGTCTTATTGATCAGAAGCACCTGGCAGTCAAAATAGTGATTGGTCATCGCAAGCTGATCCTGGGTCTCAAAGAGACTGTCGGCCAAAATCGTAAAGACCGGATTTTCCTCTCCAACCACAACGCCCTGTTTGAGTGATGTGTAAAGTTCCGAGTAGGCGATGCTTTGCGTGTTGGCGCCGATCGCATCAAAAGCAGCTAAAAGGCCCGTAGCCGGCGGCACACGAATCTTCACCCCTTTGAGATCCTCCGCTTTATTTACCACCACCCCTTGCGTGGTGGTTTGACGGAACCCGTAGTCAAACATCGAAAGTCCCATGGCGTCGTAGGAGGCCAAGCCCTTATTCATCCAAGGCATCACAAAATTGTCAATGACTTTGTGCGCCTGATCGTAGCTCTTAAAAAGAAACGGGGCGGTCATGGCATTGAGCTTTTTGTCGTACATCGCCATGTTGCCCAGAGAAACCACCGCCATGTCGAGTGCGCTCATTGTGACCTGTTCGGCCAAAGCGGGCTGATCACCCAATTCACCGGACGGATAAACCTCCACTTTCAATTCCCCCTTGGTTCGGCTTTCCACATTTTGGGCAAACTGAAGGGCGGCGGCGTGGTGAGCGTGGCTTGTCGCCGCGGTGTGCGCGAGGCGAATCGTTTGCGCAGCTTGAGCGGAAAAACTCGCCGCAACAAGGCAGGCGCCCGCGACAAACATGGCTTTGAGAGCGGTTTGCATAAAAAGATTCCTCCAGGGGAAACAGTAGGGAAAATATCAAGTAGAAGTATAACGGGGTTCGCGCTTAATTAGCCGACATTTGAGGATAATTCCCAAGCTGAAGTTAAATCTCTTTTCAGACAATTGTCTCTCGAAAATTAGATCTCTTTTAAACAAGCGGGAACCTCGACTTGATACTGTTTGGCCAACTCCGGATATAACGCAACTGCCTCTGCCACTTCATCAAGCGCGTTGAGAGCCTCTTTCTCAGAAATATCAAAGCGTGCGGCAAGTTTTAGAAAAGTCTTGCGATCAGGATTTTTCCCATTACCAAGAACTGATGTCATGTGCTCATGGGTCATGGTTGACGAGGCCACCACGTCATATATCGGAGATAACGACCACCGTCCGTTGCCATCCATTAAGAAGGAAAAATTTTTAGCGTGGTCATCGGCATTATTCAACGAATAATTCAATACACTTCGCTTAAACATTTCTATCAGCGCAGAATGTCCGACAAGCCGCTCCGACAAAACCATTAATGTCTCGTAGTCCAGACAAGGATCCCTAAAATTGCAGTGCAGGAGACCGGCGGCGGTCACCATATGAATTTTTCCATCGGCACAACGATCAAAGCGTTTTGTAGCAAACCAGCCGGGACCTTTTGATGATTCGAAAAGATGCGTCTGAGGAACCGAGAGTCCGGCTCGGCCTGCCACAATTGAGCTGATATATTCTTGAACACCAATATCAAGCGGATCATCTGAATTCCTAAACTTAATGATCCAAGGACAAAAACCTTCAACGTCATCGGTTCCCCGAATGAGATGTTTAAAATCATCCGAAACCAAACAAACGATTTTCGGGCGAGCTCCTGCCGAAGAACCATTCGTTTGAACCAACAAGTCCAAGGCCTCTTGCGATTCGTGCTCGTTTAAAATTTGCTCAACATTCTCCGCTAATGTGTCAATATTCAATAACGATGTAGCATTGAATTTTTCTGACAACTGCGGCTCATACTCAAGTGCTCCCATGCCTTGGTTGCCAACCCAGCAAAGTCGCTCTAAGGGAGAAACTTCGTGTAATCGGCGTCCAAGTTTTCTTAACTGTCTGTCCAAGAGCAAATTGCCCCAACCATCAGGAAGACTGTCCGCAACAAAACCTGGCAAGCCATCAAATAGAAAATTGGATGACTTCCAAATCTCCTGACTTAGCGGCATAGCGATAGGTGAGACCGGCAAACCATTTTTAAGAAAAGACGGCGCATATTGAAAACAAATACCCGATTCGTTGGCAAGTGTTCCTAACAAATACCGTTTGTTTTGTACGTTAAGGAAAACATTGACTCTCATTTATCGAACTCCGCGAGCTCTCAATCTTTGTTTTTTCTCAGGCTTAAATAAGTCAATTTGTTCATTTATTTGAAACAGCTCGTCAAAATCCTGAGCACGATTTAATGCGATTGAGAGTCTGACTAAATTTTTCAACGAAATTTCGCCTTCTGACTCAAACCGTCGAAGAGAGCCAAGTGAAACCCCAGAGCGTTCAGCCAATTGAACTTGTGTCATATTCTGGTTTAAGCGCACTCTCTGAAACCGTTCAGCGATACTCTCTCGTATTTGTTGTGGTGAAAGAAGATTGTTAATTACGCTCATTTTATGTGTTATCTCAATTATTCGACATTTATATCTCGTATTTTAGCAGTTATTTTGTTTGAAATTTTATGCGGTTTTCAACTTCTTTTCTGAAGTGCCAAAGGAAAAAACCGCAAACGAAAAAAGACAACACCTCCGCGATCGGCTGCGCGGACTGAATACCCAACAAACCGATTTGCCCCGGCAAAAACAAAATGAGCGGTAAAAAGAAAAGACCCTGGCGGGTTGCCGCTAAAAGAGTACCGATAGCCGGGCGGCCGATGACCTGAAACGCCATATTGCCAATCACATTCACGGGCACAATGATTGCCACTGAACATTGCAGGCGAAGCGCCAAAACACCAACATTCATCACTTCCGGGTCATTGACTTCAAAAAAGCCCACAATGTCTTGGGCGAAAATAAAGCCCAACAACCCGAGAACCACCATCAGCCCCGTTCCCATGGCGATGGTCACATCGAGCGCAGCCTTAACCCTGTCAAACAATTTGGCGCCCCAGTTATATCCTAAGACCGGTTGAAATCCCTGACCAAGACCAATCAAAAAGGCATTGGTCATCATCATGACCTGTCCGACAATGCTCATGGCGGCCACCCCCGCGTCGCCATAGCGCCCCGCCATAAGATTTAAAACCGAGGCGGCCACCGCCCCCAGGGAATTTCGAGTAAGCGATGGCAAACCGTTTTTGAAAATGGAAAAGTAAAGAGACGGACTTTTAGAGACAAAAGACCAATGCATCTGCATAGAGCCTTTGCCTCTCAGGTAATGGGATAAAAGAATGACAAACGAAATCACCTGACACAAGGCATTGGCCCAGGCGGCGCCTGCAATTCCCCAATCCAAAACAAAAATAAAGAAAGGAGCGACACCGATATTGAGCACACCGCCCGCGCCCAATCCCATCATGCCGACAATCGCCAGTCCCTCGGAACGCAAGAGATTGTTGAGCGTATAAGAGGCCGCCATAAAGGGGCAGGCGAGCAAAATAACCTGCGCGTAAATCTCCGCATAGGGCAAAATGGTCGCGGTTGCGCCCATCCAGGATAAAAGTCCTTGAAGGACAGCCCAAGCAGCCAGAGCAAACAGCGATGAAAACACAAGGGAGAGAAATAGACCGGAAGAGGCAAGCGCATTCGCTTCGACGTAAGCCTTGGCTCCTAAAAGGCGTGAAGTTTGCGCAGCGCACCCCTGCCCGATCATGATGCCGATTGCCTGAATGATGGTCTGAAGAGCAAAAACAACTCCCATCGCCCCCACGGCCGACGTCCCCAAATAGGAAACGTAATAAGTGGAGGCTGTGCTGTAGAGCGCCGTCACGAGCATCGAAAGCATCGTCGGCACGCCTAATGTCACCACCAGAGGTGCCACCGCCTCTTCGGTCATTTTACGATAGGTTCGATTGGCATCATTGGTCGTGGCAGTTGAGTTACTCTGAGACACAGAATTCAAACTGGATATATGAACACTCTGAAATAGTGTAGTCGGAAATTAGGATAAATTTCACCTTAAAACAATCCAGACAACACTCTTATTTTTCCTTCACCTTGTTAAGCTTCACAACGTTAAGCTTAACAAGGTGAAGGATTGTGAATTTGTTTATCTAGACAGGCTACTCCCCGGGGAAATACCCTTTTTGAACCAATGCAGTGCGAAATACTTTGTGTATTCAATACAAGAATTATCTAGAGGAACTGAAAATCTCTTCAATGAGGTGCTCTTTCCCGAGTCAACAATTTAACATCGAAAAAGATGGAGGAGTATTTTGTTTTAGCCTAGTAATGTTTTGTCTATCTCGCACTCAGTCAGTGTCTCAAAACCCAAAAGACCTTCGGCTTTTTGCACACAAACGAGCATATTTTCCAGACGAATCCCCCACTCGCCCGGACGATAAATTCCCGGCTCATCGCTTGTGATCATGCCGGGCTCAAAAGGTGTCATTGAGCCTTCGTGACTGCGGGGAGATATCGTGGGCGGTGTTTCATGAACATTAAGTGTCAGACCAATACCGTGCCCTGTGCCGTGCCCAAAATCAGCGCCAATCGCATGAATGGGCGCCCGAGCGATTCGGTCAAGATCCACCCCCGTTGTTCCGGGCTTAAACACCGCCTCAGATAAGGCTTTCATCGCCTGATACACAGAGGTGTAATCACGCTGAAGACGTTTGAACTTTTCCCGCGGGTAATCCGCAGGGTTGCCTAAAAACCAAACACGCGTTGTATCGGTTGTTCCTCTGTCATAGTGCGCACCAGAGTCCACCAGCAAGACGCACGGCGGAACAATCGGAGCCCCCTGTCCTTCTATCGGCTCGTAGTGGGGAAGCGCCGCATTGGAATCCACCGCGGCGATGGTGCCGAAACTCTCGCCGATAAATCCGGGGATCGCAGAGCGCTTTTCGTGCAAAAGTGCGACCGCATCGTTTTCAGTGAGTTTCTCTCCTAGCGACAACCGATCCCTGAGTTCTGAAATGAACGCTTCAAGCGCCTTGCCATCGGCCTTCATCACCTCTTTTAAACCGGCTACTTCTTCAGGAGTCTTGACCGCTTTCCAGTAAGCGACAGGGTGCTTGCACTCAAGCCATGTTTTTTCAATTCGTCGATAAAGTTTAGCGTTTAAGTCATTAGCTCGAGCCAAAATCTTAGCTCCTTGAGCAATGTGCTCGGTGAGCTTTTGATCGAATTGCTCATAAGGCAAAACGCACCAACCGGCCTCTTTTAAGTGCGCGCGGATCTCTTCAGTTAATGCCTCTTCATGGACAAAAAGAAGCGCGCTCTTGAGACTGACCAACGCCCAACTGAAAAAGACCGGATTAAAGTCAATATCAGATCCCCGAAGGTTGGTTAGCCAGGCAATATCATCGAGTTTTGTCAGTAAAAGCGAAGCCTTATCCGAAGCGATTGCAAGACCGGCCATATAGTCTCCTAAACGCTTTAACTTTTGAGCGCCGGTGACTGAACTGGCTTTATGGATATAGAGGGAATGGACCGTTCGATCAGGTCTGTCGCTCCATTCACGAGTAATCAACGCATCAGGAAAATCCACGACATTGGAAACCGCCTTTTCAATCTTTTGAAAAGTCGACAAAGGCAGTGTCTCCAGTGGGGCGGCCAGCACAAAAGACCTACTTTGGGCGTTTTGTTTAAGCCAATCGCTTACCGTCGCAACATCTTTTTCTCCCCGTCGCATGAGCTCAATGCCGGTTCCCTTTAACTGATTCTGAGCCTGCTCCCAGTAGCGAGAATCGGTCCATAAAAGAGCACGATCAGCGGTAACCGCCAGTTGAGCGTTAGAGCCTGTGAAGCCCGTAAGATAAGTTAAAAATTGATCGGCTTTTTGAATGTATTCAGACAGATGCGCGTCTGAGAGCTCGCAGTAAAAAGCATCGGCGCCCAAGTTATCCATCGTTTGGCGCAGATGCTGCAATCGAATTTTTATATCAGGCATCAGTAAGCCTTTCGGACAGTGATCGAAACGTCAGAAGAGAAGGTATCGTTGAGTCGGATCTCTTCGCCCATGTGAACGCTCTCCAAGCGCCAACCGGCATCGCGCAGCTCATTGAGCGTAGTTGAGATTTCAATATCCGGACAATTAAACGGCACAACGCTTAAAACGTCGTTACCCCCGATGGGATTGACCGCCGTGCACACCGTGCGCTGCCCCAGGGGCGCATCAAAAAGCGGATCCGAGGGGCCGTTTGTGCAGGCCGACAAAAACAATGCCAAGGGGATGATGAAAAGTGTTTTTCGCATGAGGCGTATTGTATCGGTTTTGCTCTCTTTAGAATCCTGGGAAAATGTAATCAAACGATTCCTGGGACGACTCGCTCCCCTTTTCCCGTTTATTTTTTTCTTTGCCGGGATTTGACTTCGGTTTCGCTATGTTCTTACCCGCACGAGTTCTTTCGGATTTTTTTATTCCTTTTTGAGCACGCGCAACAAAATACTCCTCGTAGGGTGTCGGAATTTCAACGGGCAGTTTCTTTTTCAGCAACTTTTCAATGGCATCCAACTTATAGGCATCCTTCTCACTCACTAAAGAGTACGCGACACCTTTTGCACCCGCTCGAGCCGTCCGTCCGATTCGATGAATATAGTCATGGGTATCTTGAGGAAGCTCATAGTTCACCACCGCAGGCAACGCTTTAATATCCAGCCCGCGGGAAGCCAAGTCAGTCGCAACAAGCACCCGCAGGGATCGGTTTTTAAAAGCTTCCAAGATTCTGAGTCGCGCGGCCTGCGTTTTATCACCGTGAAGCGCCTCCACACTAAAGCCATCTTTTTTGAGGCTGTCAGCTAAAAGTGCCGCCGATCGCTTCTGTCGCGCAAACACTAAAACCTGTTCGAGCTGATTGTCCACAATCAGATCTCGGAGAAATACCGGCTTTTCAGACTCCGGAACCCGATAAAGTTTTTGTTCAATACCTTCAGCGTCACGATTGGCATTGATTTCAACGAGCGCCGGTCTTTTTAAAAACGTCTGCGCTAAAAGATGAATCTCGTCGGATAGCGTCGCAGAAAATAACAGCGACTGACGATTCTGAGGACAAAGCGACAGAATTTTTTTGATATCCGGCAAAAATCCCATATCAAGCATTCGGTCCGCTTCATCGAGCACCAAATACCGAATATCCGATAAGTCGATGTTTTTCTGCCTGACATGATCAAGCAGGCGCCCGGGCGTTGCCACCACAATATCGGGCAGCGTCGCAAGCGCTTCTTTTTGCATCAGTACACTCAATCCCCCAATTAAAAGGGCTCCGGAAAGAGAAAGCGCGTGAGCGAATGTTTTCACGTTCTGATCAATCTGCAGAGCCAGCTCTCGGGTGGGAGCCAAAACCAACGCCGCGGGTCCTTTGAAATGAGAACAATTGGACAGCTGATCCAAAATCGGCAACAAAAACGCGCCGGTCTTACCGCTACCGGTTTGAGCGATCGCCATTAAATCCCGCCCTTTTAATATCAAAGGAATGGCTTGCGTTTGAATAGGCGTGGGCTCTGTCCAATTTAAAGACCGCGCTTTTTTATCGATCGCTGTCGATAATCCCAATTGTGAAAAAGCACTCATGAGCAACGGACCTCTTCTTTCAAATACCGGCTTCTTAATTGACCACAGCCGCCTTCAATATCTTGCGCGGCGGAATTTCTGAATTTAGCGAGGATTCGGGAGCCTTTTAAAAACTCCGCCATTTCACGGCATCGACTCCAATCCGGTCTTTTGTAGGGACTTTCTTCCACCGCATTCACCGGAATAAAGTTAATCAACGCGAATTTGCCCTTTAAAAGTTGTTCGAGGTTGCGCAGTTCATCATCCCCGTCGTTAATCCCTTTGATCAGTGTCCATTGGTATTGAATGGGATAACCGGTGAGCCGCGCATAACGCTCTGCCTGCTCAACGATCGATTCAATCGCGATTTTCCCCGCTCGAGGCAAAAGTTCCCGACGCTTATCCTCAAAGGTGGAATGAAGTGAAATCGCCAAGGCGGGCTTTACATCCATCTCACCTAAGGCATCAAAGACTCGCTGATCCCCCACGGTGGAGAGCACTAAATTTTTATGAGGAATTTGGCTGTAGCGGCCCAAAAAGTCGATGGCGGAGAGCACATTTTTTAAGTTATGCGAGGGCTCGCCCATCCCCATGAAAACAACCTTTCGGGTTTGAGGTCTAAGTTGTTTAGCGGCAATCACCTGCGCGACAATTTCCAAATCGGTTAATTGCCGAATAAGCCCCGACTTCCCTGTCATACAAAAGACGCATCCGACAGCGCAGCCGACTTGAGAGGAAACACAAACACCGTCTCTGGGCAACAACACACTTTCAATTGTGTGCCCATCATGAAGCTTAAACAAAAGCTTTAATGAGTCTTTTTCTTCAGCCTGATGAGAGTCCGCTACAACAAGCGCTTCATCAATTATGGCGTAAAGTTCCGGGAGCGCTTTTCGCAAAGCCATCGGAAACTTCGGATCGTCCGGCTTAATCCGAGGCACAACGCCAAATAACGAGCGATAAAAATACCCGCGGTGCTGAAGCTTCGCTCCCAGGGATAAAAGTCGTCGATGAAGAGTATCCAAAGTCATAAACTGAAATGGGCGTTGATTTTTTCAACGCCCATTGTAAAGGATGTCGATCTAAGACCGAAATCAGAGCTTGTAGTACATTTCAAACTCAATCGGCGCGGTGGCTAAACGGAAGCGTTCCACGTCTTTGGCCTTTAACTCTAGATAGGCTTCAATCATGTCCTCAGAGAAGACGCCGCCGCGAGTGAGGAATTCATGATCCTCAGCCAAAGCCTGCAGCGCCTCGTCAAGCGACGCGCACACGGTCGGGATCTTCGCGTTTTCTTCAGGCGGCAAATCGTAGAGGTTTTTATCAGCGGCTTCACCTGGATGGATCTTATTCATGATGCCGTCAAGACCAGCCATCAAAAGAGCCGAGAAGCAGAGGTAGGGATTGGCCATCGGGTCGGGGAAACGCACCTCAATGCGGCGAGCCTTGTCGCTTGCGGTGTGAGGAATGCGGATCGAGGCCGAACGGTTGCGGGCCGAGTAAGCCAACTTCACCGGCGCTTCAAAGCCCGGCACCAGGCGCTTGTAGGAATTGGTCGTCGGGTTTGTGATCGCGTTTAACGCCTTGGCGTGCTTGATAACACCGCCGATGTAGTAAAGCGCCGTGTCGCTTAAGCCCGCGTAGCCGTTGCCGGCGAAAAGGTTTTGACCGTCTTTCCAAATGGATTGGTGAACGTGCATGCCGGAGCCGGCGCTGCCCACCACGGGCTTGGGCATAAAGGTCGCGGTCTTGCCGTAAGCCGCCGCCACGTTCCAAACCGTGTACTTCAGAATTTGCGTCCAGTCGGCGCGCTTAACGAGCGTGCTAAAACGCGTGCCGATTTCGCACTGGCCGGCCCCCACTTCATGGTGCTGCACTTCAGTGGGCACCCCTTGTTGCTCGAGCAAAAGGCACATTTCCGAGCGCATGTCCTGGAAGGAATCAATCGGAGGCACGGGGAAGTAGCCGCCTTGGTGACCCGGGCGGTGACCGAGATTGCCCTGCTCGTAATCGATCTTTGAGGCCCAACCGGCTTCATCAGAGCCAATTTTGTAGAAAGAGTGTTCAGGATCGGTTCCCCAGACAATGGAATCAAAGATATGAAATTCGGGCTCCGGACCAAAATAGGCCGTGTCACCGATTCCTGTGGATTTCAGATAGGCTTCAGCTCGCTTGGCGATGGAGCGGGGATCGCGGTTGTAGCCGTTGCCGGTGGCAGGATCGGTCGCGTCACACGTCATGATAAGCGTGCTTTCTTCGCGGAAAGGATCCAAACGGGCGCTGTCAGGATCAGCGATAAGAACCATGTCGCTTGCCTCAATCCCCTTCCAACCGTGCATCGAAGAGCCGTCAAAAGGCTGACCTTCTTCAAACCAGTCTTCATCAACAGCGCGGGCCGGGATGCTCACGTGCATCTCTTTGCCCTTGATATCCGTGAAGCGAAGATCGACAAATTTGACATCGTTGTCCTGAATCATTTGCAGGACGTTTTCAATGTTGGCCATTTTCTGGGCTCCTTTTGTTCAAACAGGTGGATTTTAGCGACAAAGAACGGTTCGTTGTAGGGTTTGCACCAAGAAAATTAGCTTCGAAGTAAGAAAATCTTTTTAAACAAAAATAATTAGTTAATGGAGTTTTCAATCCAATCAATGGTGTTTTGGCTTGAGCGGCGACAAGAGTTGTCAACTGACTGCGAGGCGCTTTAAAAAATATTGAAAAACTTTCTGCAGGAAGGCGCTGTATACCGCCAGGTCATTAACAATTAAGAGATTCCGAAAAAGGATATAAAACCCTTTCCATTTCCTGCCGCTGAACGCTTCATAGATTAAATGACTGGCGCTTTTTCTCGCAAAACCCTCTTGGTATCGGGAAAATAGCCCTCGCTTTTTTAATTCGCTTTTCAAATGCTTTATCGCCAGGACAATATCCTTTGTCCTTCTGTAGCGGTAGGAAGAGATGGACACGCTCGTTTCCGAGCGATAAAAAACCAAGGGTTCTCTGATGACAGATATTTTATGGGCGCAAGCCAATGACGTGTAGGCAAAACTCCAATCGTTGCATGATCTGATCTCTTGAAAGGCAAGCCGGTTTTGCCTTAAAAAAGATGTTCGATAAAGTTTTGTCCATGGATTGGGGGCAAAGAGATCAAACACAAGGTTTGTTCCCGCAATTTTCTGACCTTCCGTTTGGCCAATGCGAGACCTGAGCGCTTCGCCGGAGGGCTGTCTGTAGATGAAAAATTCGCAAACGGCGACGTCTGAGTGATCCGCCTCTATCCGATCAATCATCTTTTTGAAGAAGTCTTTATCAAACCAGTCATCACAATCCAAGAAAATGATGTACTCGCCTTTTGCTTCGGACAAGCCCAAATTGCGTGCGCTCCCCGCCCCCCGATGATTTTGTCTCACCAAACGGATTCTGGAGTCTGCGTCTTGATGGGTTTGAATGATTTGAACAGAGTCGTCCGTTGAACCGTCATCGACCATGATGAGTTCAAAAGAAGAATAAGACTGGCCCAATACCGATTGAAGAAACGGTTTCAAATAAAGTGATCCGTTATACATCGGCGAGACAACCGACAAAACGACAGGCCGGAAATCACCCTCGGTCATAAAAACGGCCCTTGAGAATCGTGGAAGCAATCATCAGCTTTCATTATGACAAAGATCTCGGGTGAGCACCTTAAACCTGACATCCTCTAAGTCCGAGCAATAGCGGTTGGCGATAATAAGATCCGCTTTAGCTTTAAACCGCTCGAGACTCTTTTCAAACTCCAGGAAGCGAAACGCCTCAAGTCCGTCATAGGCCGGATCGTACACAAGGACTTTGACGCCCGCCGCCTGCAGCTCATTTAAGATATCAAGAACAGCTGATGAGCGGCAATTATCCGACCCCCGCTTCATGGCCAACTTAAATATTCCAACAACTTTGGGCGATCGCTTCAAAATTTCAGAGACAACAAAACGCTTGCGCGTCTGATTGGATTGAACAACAGCCGAAATCAATTCCTGAGGGACGTCCGTGTAATTGGCCAGAAGCTGTTTGGTATCCTTCGGCAAACAGTAGCCGCCATAGCCAAACGAAGGGTTGCAATAGTGACACCCTATTCTGGGGTCTAGTCCGACGCCTTCAATAATCTTTTGACTGTCAAGCCCCTTTCCCCACGCGTAGCTGTCCAATTCGTTAAAAAACGCCACTCTCATCGCCAAGTAAGTGTTCGCGAATAATTTAACGGCTTCGGCTTCCGTCGGTTTCATAAAAAGAACCGGAACATCCTTTTCCATCGCCCCCTGAACCATCAACAGGGCAAAAGCTTTTCCTTTTTCAGACAAATCACCGATCACAATTCTTGAGGGATGCAAATTGTCATATAGCGCATACCCTTCCCTTAAAAATTCCGGTGAAAAGATAAGGTTTTTGTAACCCTTGGCGATCATCTTCTCGGTAAATCCGAGAGGAACGGTTGACTTGATGACGACAGTGGCATCGGGCGCAATGACGGAGACTTTTTCGATAACGTCTTCAACAGAAGAAGTGTCAAAACCGTTTGTCCGGTCGTTATAGTCTGTGGGCGTGGCAATCAGCACATAATCGGCGTCACGACAAGCGGCCTTAAGATTAAGCGTGGCGGAGAGCTTAAGAGAAACGCGCTCGAGATAGTGGGCAATAAGGGGCTCGGCCACGGGACTTTTTCTTGCGTTGATTTGGTTGACTTTTTCTTCAACGATATCAACCAAAACCACGTCATGGCGCTGAGCCAAAACGATGGCGTTGCTAAGCCCCACGTAGCCGATGCCGATCACCGCTATTTTCATATTGAGTTGTCAACCAACTGTCTGCGTCCTTTAATCCTACGCAACAGACGGACATAAAGAACAATAAGCCCGGCCATGGTGATGACCCAACTTAAGGGATAAACCATCATGAGCGTTTCATAGGTGGGCTCCAACGGGAAGACTGTATAAACCCAAATGAGACGCACGGAACACACCACAATCAAGGTGACCATCGCGGGCGGCATCGAGTAGCCGTAACCGCGCATGCATCCCGAGAGCGTATCCATCACGACGCTCAACGGTTGCGGCAACACCACCCATAAAATGCGAACCATGCCGAGCGCGATCACTTCCTCGCTGGAAGTAAAAATTCCCAAGAGTTCCCGGCAGAACACCAAGACGATCGCAGTCATCAGCACGGTCAAAAGCATATTCAATCCCATCGTCACCCACATCACACGGGCGCAGCGCTTGATGTTTCTTGCGCCATAGTTTTGGCTCACAAAAGTGGTCGCCGCCAGGGCAAAGGCATTGATAAAGCAGTAAACGTTAATTTCGATCGTAAAGGCCGCCACAGAACCAGCCATTGCGGCGGGCCCCAAACTGTTGATGGCCGACTGAATCACCAAATTGGAAAGCGAATACACCGCCCCCTGAATGCCCGCGGGGATGCCGATTCTCACAATGCTTTTTAGTGACACCGCATCCAGATTGAACATCTCGGAGACGTTAAGCTTCAGCGGTCCGTCAAGACGCGTGAGCTTCACAAACAAAATGATCGCCGACAATAAATTAGCCAGAGCCGTCGCAAGGGCCACACCGGCAATGCCCCAATCCAATACGAGAACGGCAAACAAGTTGCCGGCGATATTAAAGAGACTGGCGGCAAGCAAGGCCCAAAGCGGCGTTTGAGTGTCGCCCTGACTGCGAAAGACCGCGGCCAAGAAGTTGTATATGGCGATAAAGGGCATGCCCAATAAGTAGACACGCAAGTACGTGAGCGCATGATCACGAACCTCGTCGGGCACATCGAGCCAATCCATGGCCGAGCCCGCGAACACCTGACCGATGATTAAGGCGATAATGCCGAAAACAATCGCCGTCACAAAAGAAGTTCTGACAGCGTCACTGGCTTTACGGTCATCTTTCATGCCCAAGGCGCGGGCCACAACCACATTAACGCCAAGGGCCAACCCCATGCAAAAACTGACGATAAGACCGAAGACCGGGACATTGTTGCCGACCGCCGCCACCGCGAGATCCGACACAAAGCGCCCCAACACCGCCACGTCCGCCGCATTGTAGAGCTGCTGAAGCATACCGGTGAAAGCCAGGGGCAAAGCGAAGACGATGATCTTGTCCCAAAGGCTGCCTTCAAGCATATTGATTTTTTTACTTACGCTCATAACGCACCAACCGAACCGGTTAAACATGTCATGACGAAAGCGTCGTTAATACCAAAAGGAAGCTAACAACGCGAAGAGACATGATCGATTGTACGCCAAATCCCATAGCGCAATTTCTGCAAAACCCGGTGGGTCCAGTTTTCCTCAGCCGCTGAAAGCGTTAGAGAGCGCGAAAACACCCGCTAGCTAGAGTGCTCTTTTCTTAAGCTTCCCAACGGTGTATCGAGCATTTGATGCGGCGTTAAACCGAGAAAAACCTGCTTCCATGAACGATAGTCCCTGTGAACATCGAAAAACGCTTCCGATTTCCGACGCAGTTTTACTTCGTCCAACTTCGACGTTTGGCTTTTAATTTCTGCGAAAACGATCCGCTTTCTGTTTTCATCTAGCGCAATCAAATCTATTTCGTTTTCGCCTCGGCGATCCCACCAAGCTCCAACTGGGGAAAGCCCCGACAATTCCAGAAACCGCTGACGGTACCAGTCTTCGAGTGAGCGACCTAGATAGGTTGGTAAAGCTTGTGTTGTACGTTGAATCAATCCAGGCCACTGCTGCAATTCGATTTGCGCCTCAATGTCGTCTCCGCTCAAAAAGCGAAGCCAAAACCTCAGATAAGGATCCGTCACCCGATAGCGCGTTTTCCGTTTTTCGGAGGGCTCCTCGAAAGGTTGAACGCGGCCCACGAGCCCATACAAATTTTCAAGCCGAGCCAGATACGGTGAGATGTCGGTTGCCACACCGGCCTGAAGTTCTGTGCGTTTGGAACGCCCTGCCGCCAGTCTGCGTAAGATAGTGCGGTAGAGCGGTGCTGACAGTCGAAACTCGTTGGCAAGCAGTGTGTCGCCCTCTTTTTGAAGCGTTGTGCCGCGCTCGGAAAAAAGAAAAGTCAAGAGTTTTTCCTGTGTAGTGGCCTCGGCATCAACAAGAAGTTCGACATAGCGTGCGACCCCACCTGTTATTGCATAGAAAAGCAACAAATCGCTCGGCACAATTCCCGATGGAGAGCAGTCTTCAAAAATTTTTCCAACAAGACTCGTGCTAAATGGTCGAACAATCATCATTTGATCGTTTCGCCCAAAAAGAGGCTCACTGCTATTGCCAAAAATCCGCTCGATAGCTGTTTGCACAGAACCACTCAGAACGAAAAGCGCTTGAGCGCCACTTTTGCCAAGATCCCAAGTACGCTGAAGTTCACTCCAAAAATTCGGCCAGCTATCGAGTTGCTGACACTCGTCGAGCACGAAAACAAGCGGCTTGGAGTGTGACATCTCCAAAAGCCATCCTATTGCATCCGCAACCTTCGTGATCGCGGGGGGATACTTGATATCCAAACATCGAGAGGCCTGTGCAACAAGTAATTGAGCCATCTCTTCTTCATTGCTGCTGCTTGTCACAAAGTAATAGATAAATGGAAACACCGAAGCTTCGAAGGCTTTTCTGATCAGTGTAGTCTTGCCAATTCGTCGACGACCAGTAACAACAGCCATTCGAGCAACCTTCGTTTCCTGTGCTCTTTGGAATTGCCAACGAAGGGCTTCAATTTCCTGTTCTCGACCGTAAAACTTCACGGCTTTTCTCCTTTCACATCGTCCACGAACAGACAGCTTCAATGAATTGTTCAAAACTTTTTGATTATCAAAATTCTACAGCATTTGTAGCTACAGAAACTGTAGAAATTAAGTTTTATTAGCAATCTTATTTTTAACTTCACGGCCTAGCCATCGGCTGGGGAAAAAGCATTTCTCTGGAAACCAAACAGCTCAAAACGCAAGAAATCGTGGACTGAATCATGGCCACTGCCCATCATGAGATAGTTCCAGGCCATCATAACTTCTTCAACATGGCCGTAAGCCCATTACCTACCCGGCATTGTCAAGTCAAAAATGACGACGCTTCTTTAGCTAAAAATACAGATCCTTTGACCTCTACGATGACTCCCGTAGCTATGGAGAACGCAACTGCGGGACTCGGCTGAGAAGAGATTGGCGGTACGGCTCAGGACGCAAGAGTTTCCGGGATCCCAATCTGCGTCCTACACCTTGTCCTGAGACGAACCGACATCGGAAATACTCGCGAAGCTGCGTACGTGCCTTCACGCAAAGGGGAAAAACTCATCAAATGCGGAAATGTCTGCAAGCTAAATTCGGAAGTAAGTTTTAGCCAAATCAAGAAACAAAACTTGGCCAAATGAGGAAACGCGTTATCGCATCAATTCGGATGCCATGTGCGCCCCTTATTTTCTAATGATTTTGACTACCTCAGGCGATTTTGCCTATCGCCGAGACAACTGAATCCTGGTCGTACCTATCGGTTGTCTAAAACCTTGAGCGAAACTGGACAGCGGTAGGTCGCCCTTCTTCTCTTCGCGCTGACATAGCCCACAGCGCTAAAATTACCGCTGTCTCAACTTAGGTTTACAAACTTTGCTCAACGGACTGTTTTCATCCTGCGCGGGGTTATAACAGTCTCGCGCGCGATAGTTAATCAACGATGAAGGAAAAGCCACAACCAAGAAATAACATTTCCTCGGTTTAGCTTTTTAATTCTCCTGAAATCGTGAAAATAATCTGACTTTTCCTAGTGCGTTGGTGCTCATTATGGAGTTCTTATTCTTTCTTGTTGTCGGTGTTTGCGTCGGCACTTTCGGCACACTCATCGGACTCGGCGGAGGGCTGATCCTTGTTCCGCTTTTTATGTACACGATGTATGCGCCCGATGGCTCCGCAATATTCAGCACCGTCCAGCAGATTATCGGCACTAGCCTTTTTGCCGTGACCTGCAACGCGATTTCCGGAGCCTATGCCTATATGAGACAACGGCGCATCATGTTTCGCGCCGCCATCCCCTTTGCGATCAGCACCATACCGGGCGCTTTTTGCGGCAGCTTCGTTTCCAAGTATTTCACCGGTCCAAGTTTTTCCATAGCCTTCGGTTGTCTGCTCGCCGTTCTCGGTTGTTTCATGTATTGGAAGTCTAATTCCAAGCGCGCAACCGCCCGGCCCGAAGACTTTGATCCCGCCACCGCGCCGTTTAACCTATTGCTTGGCGTGACTCTGACATTTGGCGTCGGCTTTATATCAACGATTTTCGGCATCGGCGGCGGCATCATCGATGTGCCGATGATGGTCTTTATCCTTGGCTTCCCCGCTCAAATCGCCACGGCTTCCTCCACTTTCATCCTGATGGTGAGCTCCCTTGTCGGTTCGGTTAGCCATGCCGCCATGGGACACATTATTTGGCTGCCCGCGGTTTGCATCGGTTGCGGCTGTGTAATTGGCGCTCAGATTGGCGCGCGCATTGCCAAAAAGAGCAAACCCAGACTTATTGTGGTTATTCTCTCGGTCACAATGGTTTTGATGGGAATTAACCTTATATACCGCGGTTTTTAATTTATCCGCCAAAAAGTTAAAAAGCCTCCCGAAGGAAACAACAAAGCCTTTCGGGAGTTTGTTTTTTTTAAGTGGCCCAATCGTTGAATTGATAACTGCGACCGATGATTGTTTTAGTGCGACAGGATACTTGTCTGTTAAATCCGCATGTAGCCCCATTCTATAAGCTAGAAGAAATAGTGCTTTTTTCGGCATTTCACTTTGGCCTAATATTGTTTGCTTTAGCAAGAACCCAACAGCATTCTAAAAAGTGCCTCACTATAAATATTTGATAAACTGAAAAAAACGCAAGCTCTTGCTCTGACTTATTTAACAAAGACAAATCAGTCAAATATTTTTCATCGAACTATTATGCAATTTATACCTAATGGTCCCGACGTACCTGAAAAATTAATTAGAGAACACGAAAAAGGAAATGTGATATTTTTTTGCGGTGCAGGAATTTCTATACCCGCAGGTCTGCCCTCTTTTAGTAATCTAGTGGAGCAACTTTATCAAGAATTACACATAGATTGGGATGAAGACGTCAAGAGCAAATCCTACGATCAATTATTAGATGAATTAGAACACACGAGTGTAAAAAAATTCCGTCCTAAATTACTTAAGCTGCTAAAAATAAAACAAAACAATAAGTTAGACACTCATCTGGCCTTGCTCAAATTGGCGATTCAAAATGAAAACAATTTTATTAGGTTAGTAACGACGAACTATGACCGGTTGTTTGAAAAAGCTCACAACAAATTAAAAATTAAACATAGATATTTTTCCGCACCGGCACTACCGATTCCCAAAAAAAGTAAGTGGGACGGAATTGTTTATCTGCATGGTCTTCTTCCTAAAGAAGAAAATGCAACCGAACTCAACAATTTAGTAATTACGAGTGGAGACTTTGGATTAGCGTACCTGAAAGAAAGATGGGCTTCGCGATTTGTTAGTGAGCTATTTAGGAATTTTTATGTTTGTTTTATCGGATATAGCCTAAGTGATCCAGTAATGCGGTACATGACCGATGCTATTTCTGCAGACCGAATGTTAGGCGAAAAACTCCCAACCATCTGGGCATTTGCCTCTTACAACGATATTTCAGACAAACAAAAAGAATCTTATAGATGGAAAAACAAGGGGATTGAGCCAATTTTGTATAGCGATGAAAATGGTCATTCTATTCTCCACGAAACGATACAGACTTGGGCAGACATTTACTCTGACGGCGTGAATGGTAAAGAAATGCTAGTCACTAAATTTGCGAATATTAATCCGGTAGCAAGTACACAAGAAGATGATTATGTCAGTAGGGTTCTGTGGGCTTTGTCGGATCCATCATGCAAACCTGCTAAAAGATTTGCCAATCTTGATCCTAAACCGTGTTTAGAATGGTTACTAGGTCCCTTTTCGCAATCAATAAAATCTGAAAAAGAAGATATAGCAGAAATAAAATTTTCTTCAAAAATACAGGTCACTCAACACATATCACCATTTGTATTTAGTACAAAAGATGCTCTTCCTTCGTGTCATCCTATCTATCATATAGTTCAATGGACTTTGAATTATGTAAATGATGAACGATTACTCCTCTGGGTGCTAGAACAAGGCTCTATATTGCGTACATACTACAAGTGGCAAATCCTAGAGCGCTTGGAGCAACTTAGTAATAGCGATGAAGCTGACAAACCTAGTGAACATTTGAGCAGATTATGGAAATTATTTACTGTTGAAGCCTTAATCTTTAAAGACGATTATTCTTGTGATTTTTACTCTTGGATAAATCGATTTAAAAGCAATGGATATAAGGTAACTTATGATCTTCAACTCGAGCTCAGAAAAGTTTTAGCTCCGAAAATTTCCGTTAATAACACTCTTTTTTCAAAAGGACTCCATACAGAATTAATACTTGCTTCAGATTATGTGAGGAATTCCATAAGTGAATTTAATTTGTCCGGGGCTCTTCACCTCTTAATTCACGATTTCCAACAACTTCTCCAAGATGCGATTATTTTATCTAAATTCACAAACTGTTATTCTCCACTTGACCTGCCCTCTATTGAGCCTAACGCACAAAATGATTTCTCGCCTGATTACACAGCTTTGATCGAATTGCTAAGAGATTCATGGCTTGAACTTTTAAAAGAAAAACCCATGCAAGCAAAGTCGATCGCATTAGATTGGTTATTAGATGATGATTTATTATTCAGAAGGTTAGGTTTATTTGCAGCATCGATAAAAAATTCTCTCTCTTCAGAAGATTGGGTAGAAAATTTATTAGCGAACAACGCTCAAAATTTGTGGGATATTCATTTAAAGAGAGAAGTTTTAAGACTTCTTGTTAATCGAGGTTCCGATATAAAAAAGAATCAATCGAAACGTCTAGAGAAGGCTTTACTCAAAGGGCCCTCCAGTCTAGAACATTCAAAGGAATCACTTGACTATATTAAATGGCTTTATATCTCTAAATTCCAAAGTTCAGGTGCCCAACTTAGTAAAGAAGCGGAGGAGTTCCTCAATAAAATGAAAAGAAACCATCCTACCTGGAAGTTGGCAACTGATCAAAGTGATGAATTCCCAATATGGTGTTCTGGTATAACAACTGTTGACTTTAAAACGCCTATTAGCGCGATGCCAAATACAAAACATGAAATACTAATGTGGTTATCCAATCAGTATTTGACCTTTGAGAATGATGAAGACCTTAAACTAAAGCTAAGGGCTTTGAATCAATGGCGCCAAATCTGTACTAAACATTTAATGAAATCAGCAATAGTCACATACGAAGTTTTACCGCACATAAGTAATGAACGAGAGAGAATTATTTGGAAAAGTCTTTTTGAAGTCGCCTCAGACAATGACCGAATTAAGCGCACATGGAAGCTTTTTTCTGGAGAGGTTGCAAATCTCGATGATGAAACTTTAGAAAAATTGTCTAATGAAATTTCTTGGTGGATGTACGAAGCATCTAAACAAACAAATTGTTATCCTAATAACTTTTTTAAAATATCAAAGAAATTACTAAATTTCAGTAGTGTCCAAATCGAACTTTAAAAATGCAGCTAAATTCTGTTCGTCTCC
>ERZ791796.376-NODE-376-length-50917-cov-2.775491_pt1 | contig 50917 bp, 28 predicted proteins | sample MGYA00510311_ERZ791796 | MGnify/ENA primary metagenome ERZ791796 (study PRJEB30046, sample SAMN00792042) | human gut metagenome | study: EMG produced TPA metagenomics assembly of the A metagenome-wide association study of gut microbiota in type 2...
TATCCTGGCAACAGATTGTTATCGAAGAAATGGAACATGCCTGTACCATGCAAGTACTCCCTGAAAGCCGATTGCAGACGGAGAAGTTGCCGCTCTCTCTTTCAGTCTTTCAGTTCTCGCTGCTTACCCCTACCGCAGGGCCTTTCGGCTGAAAGGAAAGGGACTGAAGGCTGAAAGGGGCAAAAGTATGGATTCATCACAATCACTAAGTAGTAAAGTTGCCCGAATTAACTAGTAATGTGAGCACTTCTAACATAGTTAGTTATTCGCATAACTAACTATGTGGCGATGCATAACTAACGGACTTACATTACATGCTTCTCCGCCGCATCTTCCTATTCACTTCGCTACCGGTTGAGATTGCTTACGCAACGCGCCGAGGTACATAGTGCAACGTCACAACGTACATAGCGCAACCTCACAACGTACATAGCGCAACCTCACAACGTGCATAGCGCAACCTCATGACGTGCATAGCGCAACCTCACCTAACCTGGTGTGCCATCCTCATACATATAAAAGACTTCATCCGGATTGGCCGGTCATGCAAAAAAGACCTCTCTTTACCTGTCGGAGCTTCTTATGCCACACACTGTGAAAATGCTCCCTCTCTTTCAGCCTTCAGCCCCTCTCCTTTCAGCCGAAAGGCCTTACAGCAGAGGTAAGCAGCGAGAACTGAAAAGCTGAAAGAGGAAATACAAGACAAAAGTAATCCCCTTATTCGCTTTTCCTCGAAGGAAATACAAGCGATATAAGGGGATTACGATGTACTAAGGAATCTTTCCTTATTTCTTTGTTTAAAATTCGCTGTAAGGCTTTAAAATGAGCTCTATTAGTTCAACAAGCCCGGGTTTGCATCCGTGGCTACGCGTGGAATACCCAATGTATAGCGCGCATCGTCTTGCTGAAGCGTATAGGTAGTACCGTCGACTATCCTCACAATAGCGGGACGGGTAGTACGGCGCAAATCGAACCAGCGATGGCCTTCGAACGCCAGCTCACGGGCACGTTCTTCCAAAATCTCCGTAATCAACGCCTCTTTATTCATTGCATTCACAGCGGTTACTTTCTGCGCATATCCTTCCGCCGTATAGCGTTTCTCCATCAGTTGCAGCAAACGGGCGCGCGCCTCTTTCAGCTTATCCAGGCGAGCGGCAGCCTCAGCGGAGTTCAGATAGAGTTCTCCGGTACGGAAAGAACAACGGTATTGCGATGTTCCGTTTACTTTATTAACCGGGCAGTTTCCGTTCTCGTCCGCACTCCCATAGAATTTCGCCGGCCGAAGGTCGTTCACCGCATCATACTTCTGTAAGAAATCAGCCGCTACATACGATACTTTATGCGTGGATGTACTATAAATCTGCTCGTAGGCGGTAATCATCTCTGCCGACTGATATTGGTTCGGCAAGTTAACATCCTCACTATTGAAATCTTCCAAATCCGATTTCTGCGCCAGCACCCGTTCGGCCGCGTCATAAGCTTCCTGCCAACCGCCCATATATAAACGAACCCGTGATTCAAGGGCGTCTACCGACAAAACAGAAAAACGATAGCGATACTTTATCTCCCATTCTTTTACATTCATCAGCCCGCGCGCACTCTCTATGTCGGATAAAACAGCTTCATAAAGTTTCTCCACGGTTGCACGGGAGGGAAGTTTCTCTAAGTCAAGGTCCCATTTCAACGGCACGGCCTTTGTCTCCGGAGCACCTTCTTTTGTATAAGGCATTCCGTAGAGATTTACCAACAAGAAGTGCATATAGGCCCTCATCAGATAAGCCTCTCCTACCAACTGATTGATATCGTCCTGACTACCCTCCGCCATTTCATCCTTCTTATCAATCACGGCATTCGCATAATAGATAGCCTTGTAGTAATACTCCCATCCGAAAGAGGCTGTAGAGGCATCCGTGTTCGCATCACTCCATGTAATGATATTCTTGTAGGAAAGCATATCCGTTTCATCGGCCACAAGAGCCACTTCATCCGTACGCATCTCGCACAAAGCACGGTCGTACATATTATAATTATAAGCGGTAATAAACAAGGAACGATACTCATCGAGCGTATTGGGAATGACTTTTCCCACCGGTTGAATATCCAGGTAGCTATCGCAAGAAGCAAACAGGCAGCCTCCTATTACAGCGAAAGCCATATATAATTTCTTTATTCTATTCATACACTTCATCCTTTAAAAGTTCAGACTTAAATTAAATGTCACCGATTTAGGCACCGGTGTCATATACAGGTTACTTTGAGACTCCGGGTCCATATAATTGTTATAATTCGAACCCAACACGAACAGGTTACGTGCCTCTAAAGCCACTGTAGCTCCGCTTATGTTCAGTCTATGCAACCATTCCGACGGGAAACGATATCCCAAACGAAGGTTTTGCAAACGTACATAATTCAACGGCCGCACCCACATATCCAATGAGCGATAAATGTCTTTCCTATCGGTAAACAGATAATAATCGGCCGGAGAATAATTCAAATTCACCAAGGCCGGGAATTTACCATCTTTATTCTCCGGAGTCCATCGGTCCAGGATATCCCGATTCGTATTCCGTCCCGGGTCATAATCAGTAATGCTGTACGACGGAGAGGTCTTTACATGCGCCCCGAAGTAGTAAGCCAAGTTCACGTTCAGTTCCCAGTTCCGGTAATTAAACGTATTCATAAGTCCTCCCGTATAAGGAGCATCGGAAGTACCGCCATAGCTATAAAAATCCCGTTCTTCCGAAGCCGAGATATCAGCCGGGGCATATGTATTCATACCAAAATCATCTGGAGTCATACCAAATAATTCCTCTCCCGTTACAACGCTTCCGTCCTTCTTCACAAACTGAATACGCCCGGTTTCCGGGTCTATCCCTTTCGTCTTCAATACAAAGATGGCTCCCACCGGATAACCTTCCCTGCCGGGTGTACGCTGGTCTTCGGGAATGTTCTCTTTCAGCACTTTGTTCTGATTATAAGCGAAATTGAGATTAGTATACCACGAGAAGTTTTTGGTAGTAATATTGCGTGTCTGGAGATTTATTTCCACTCCTTTATTCTCCATACTTGCCCAGTTAATGGTCATGCTGCTAAATCCGTTTTCAAGCGGAAGCATCCGGGTACCTATCAAATCCGTTCCTTTCCGGTAATAGTAATCTACACTCAGGTTCACCGCCTGATTCAGCATGGCAAAGTCCAGACCCACATTGTAGGAGGCTGTTTTCTCCCAACGTAACTTGGCATTCGGAGCCGAATTAATCACAAGGTTACTCTCTGTGTTTCCCGGTAAAAGACTGATATTCCCATATTGACCCACCAAGTATGGTGATGTATTTTTGTCGATATTACCTTGCAAACCGTACGAGAGACGGAGAGCCAGATTATCCATCCAAGAACGGGCACCGCTCATAAACGCCTCATTCGAAGCACGCCATAAACCACTGAACGAATAGATAGGCAACCAGCGGTATTTCTTATCTACCCCAAAGAGGTCGGAACCATCCGAACGTACGCTCGCCCCTACCACATAGCGGTTCAACAATGTATACGAACCATTGGCATAGAACGAGGCAAAAGCATTTACCGCCTTTGATTGGGAACCTAAAGAATACTGGGCCTCTTTTGCTTGTGCTTCATCTTTAAAGATTAATGGAATAGTAGTCAATGTTTTCGGGTCGTAACCGTATCCGATAGAAGAATTGGAATCATACCAGTTCTTGCGTATTTCCGTTCCTCCCATTATCTGCACATCGTGTATCTCATGAAAGGTCTTCTTCCATTCGCCTTGCAACTTCCACGTAAACTGTGAGGTATTCGACTCGCTTACCTTATGCATACCTCCTGTAGAGGGGAACACATATTTATAGCCTCCGCTCGCATTATCCCAATATTGACTATTGATATACAGATTACGCATGGTAAACGTATGCTGTCCTGCATACTGGTCCTGCGACGAATTATCCCATTGTATACCCAACTGCGAACTAAACTTCCATTCTTCATTCAAACGCAACTCGGCATCAAAGATGGTATTAAGAGAGGTAATTGTCGTCTTATTATGTGTATTGTCGCGCTCTTCAAAGATATTGAAAGCTTGTTTCGGGTCCGGCTGACTGCTGGATGAAATATCATAGTCGTACACATAATTACCCTCCGCATCATAAGGCTGATAATAAGGATTGGCTGTACGGGAATAGAACACAGGGTTGGAATAACCGTATGTATCAGACATAAAGTTCCTGCTTTTACGGCGATTAGCAAAGATAGAAACGCCTACTTTGAAGAGTTTGTTTACCTGATAGGATGTTTTACTCGTCAAATTGAAACGGCTGTTGCTTACACCGGGCACATTACCATTCTCCAACGTATAGCCCAATGAGTTGTAATAGGTCACCTTCTCGCTACCGCCGGAGATGCTTACGTTGTATTCCTGCGTAAAGGCATCACGGAACAGGATATCTCCCCAATCGGTATTGATGGTTTTCAGTCGGTTGATTTCATTCTGTGCTTCAGTGCTCAGTCCATCCCAGCCTTGGGCACGATAAGCATCGAACAAATCATACTTTCTCAATACATCGGCCACTCCACCTTTCTCATGATAATTTGGTACAGATGCCCAATATTGTTCCCCGTAAGGCTCTTTCATCAATTGCAGTTCCAGATTGATTTTCTCTTCCGCATTCATCAGATTCAGACGGTCGGTATCCAGATTCGGTGTATAAGTGAGCTTCGTATTGAAGTTAATGACCGGCTTTCCGGAACGTCCTTTCTTCGTTGTAACCACAATCACACCGTTGGCGGCACGGGCACCGTAGATAGCGGTGGCCGCCGCATCTTTCAGGATAGTGATACTTTCGATATCGTTCGGACTCAGTCCGGCAATAGACGACTGTGCCATGTTGGTAATGTCGTTATCATTATTTGCATCCAAGGTAGGAATATCGGTTCCCTCCAAAGGCATACCGTCCAACACCCAAAGCGGGTCTTGCGTTCCGCTCAGCGAAGCCGTACCACGGATACGGATACGTGCCGGCGAGCCCGGTGCTCCGGAAGTATTGGTCACAGATACGCCGGCTACTTGTCCGGCCAAGGCCTGGTCGATACTTTTTACTCCAGCTATCATGGCATCCGTAACCTCTACCTTAGAAACGGCAGCCGTCAGTTTACGGCGTTCCAGCTCCTGGTAACCGGTTACCACCACATCGCCCAAGGTATGCGAAGATACCTGCAGCACAATGCGGTAAGTGTCTTTTCCCCGTTGCAAAGCTATCGTCTGTTCTTCATAACCTATATAGCTACAAAACAATTTAGTTACTTCTTCGGGTACGGAAAGCGTAAAGTTTCCGTCCATATCAGTAATGGTTCCTAACGATGCCAAAGAAGAACCTACCTTCTTCAGTTCATCGGCAGATACATACACAGATGCACCTATCAATGGCAGGTTATCGTCTCCGGAGAGCACTACGCCATGAATGGTACGGTTGCCGGCACTGGCCATCACCAGCGCATTGGCAAGTAAGCATACAAGAATACACAAATGTTTTCTCATCGATTAATAATAGAGTTTAGTTATTAATAATTCATCCCATATAATAATAGAGGGCTTCCCGTAAGGGGACAATACACCCTGAATAGAAGCGTAAGTTTCTTTTTATTCCTTCTATTTTACCCCTAATGCCGTATTGATACGCAGAATCATATCTTCGTAATGATAACGCGCCGCGATATCAGAAGTGCCCAGACGACTCTGCAACAATCTTTTAATACGCAACAGCTCTCCACGCTTCACAGAGATAGCGTCTGAAATACGGTTCAACTGCGAACCATAGAAATTCAGCACACGGGAAGCGCCCATACGGTCTTCTGCACGGAGGGCCTGCTGCTCTGCCGCATAGCAACTGCAAAACGGAGTAGCCGCATCGAGCAGGAAGTGTTCGTTGGCTATCTTCTTGTTTATCTTCACCGCTTCCGGCTCGGCAGCAGCGGTAAGCAGTGCGTCGAGGAAGTTCTTCTGCAAAGAGCGTTCCATCACATTGGGCACGCCTCCGCGTTCGGTCACGCCAAAGATACTTTTGTGCAAACCATCCATCAGTTCCACTACTGTGAACGCTTTTTTGCCATTTACCGACTCGTTCTCAAGCATACGCATCAAACGGTTGTTGTTCAGCAAATCCCACAGGATGTAAGCCTGCGCATTCTTCAATATCTGTGTAGGCGCATTTTCCTGTTTTCCGTTCGGAGTGTCGCGAAGAAGGTAAGTATACTCGCCTACTTCCGTATCGAACAGCCATTGCGGGAAGGTCAGCACTTCGTCGAGAAGAAACTTTAAAGAGGCTTGCTGCTTATCCTTCTCCACAAACGTATAAGTCTTTACGCCATCGCCTACCGTGGTATTCTCTATATAGATGCCGCCGATATTCGCCAGCACATGATATAAGTAATTGTTCCATTGGTTGATTACCGCATAGTAAAGGCGGGAAGCTTCTTCGTAAGTTTGTCCTTTCTCTCCGGTAGTAGTCCACTTGATAATCTGGGGAACAATGCGCTTTAAATTCGCAATACCCAACTGGGAAGAGCGCACCGGGTCGTCACCTAAGTCCTCGTTCTGCGCACGCGGGTCTACGGCATCGCGCACATCCTGCGCCTCACTATATTTATAAAGCCGGCCCGTATGTTTACTCAGGAAGTCGTACAGCAACTCCTTTTCTTCATCGGGAGTGCTTTTTCCATACCAACGGTAACCGTATTCAATGGCAAACATATCGTACACACCTACATGCGGCGAAAGCACTTTCACTCCATCACCGGGCTGGGCGATATAGTTAAAACGGGCATAGTCCATGATGGATGAAGCAGTCGATTTCATTTTAGAGGTAAACGCTTCCGAACGCAACGAATCGGTAGGGAAAGCGGCCGAGCCCATCATATTATGGCGCAAACCTAAAGAGTGACCTACCTCATGACAAGCCACAAAACGAATGGCATCGCCCATTAAAGAATCCGGCAGCTGCACACTACGCGCCTCCGGGCACACGGCTCCGGTTTGCACCGTAATCCACTCGCGTACCATAGAGAGTACATTGTGCCACCATATAATGTCCGCTTCCAATATTTCGCCCGAACGAGGGTCGAGTACGGAAGGACCCATGGCATTCTTCTTTTCCGAAGCAGCATAGGTCAGCACCGAGTAGTTCACATCGTCCATGTCTATTTGCATGCTGTCGGTTATCTCTTTGGCGATGATGGCATGCTTGAAACCTGCCTTTTCGAAAGCAGCCTGCCAGTCTTCAATACCTTGTTTGATGTATTTCCGCCAAGGATAAGGAGTGGAGCTATCGAGGTAAAAAACAATCGGTTTGGCCGGCTCCACCAGTTGGCCGTTTAAGTAAGCCTCCCTATCCTCCGGTTTAGGCTCCAGACGCCAACGGGTGATAAAGTGTTTCTTATCGGCACCCTGTTGCGCATCGCTAAAACTCAATAAAGGATTGGTGAAATAGCCCACCTTCTGATTGTCGTAACGTCCCATCATCGGCGTTTCAGGCAGTAAGAGCATAGACGAGCTTACTTCCACCGTTACATACACACTGGTGGTTCCTTCGGTTACTTTCGTAGTGAGTTCCGAGGTAGCTACAATATTATTCGGGAACGATTTCACAGATAAGATGCGCGAAAGGTTTTTGATGGCCGAAGTGCCCAGATTGATATTGGTAAATACGTTGTTGATACTGGTTTCGGTACCATCGTAAATATCATTCACCTTAATAACCAACGCCGTAGAGTCGGCATTGATTGCTTCTATCTTAAACGCGGCTATCAGCGGAGAAATAAAGTTATCTTCTACCGAACGATAGATAGCGTCTGCTTTAGGAGCCAACGGCAACGGACGCTTTTGTCTGAACATGACCTTGCCGGCAGCTTTATCCCATTCAATACCCAACATCTGGTTCTCATAGTTCACACCCTTGTTTACACCCGCTTCATTCAGCTCGGAAGGAACGCGTTGCAGCTTATTCACCACCAATAAATCGCGGCCTAACAAGGCGGTAGGGATTTCAAAATAGTAATCACCTTTCTTCTGATAGATGGTAAACATTCCTTTGGCTACATGGCTCCCTTCTATCAGCTTCTCGTAATCCGTTTTCGATTTCTCTTCTTCCTTTTCCGGTTTCTTCTTTTTCTTCTTAAACCAACCCATGCCCGTTGCCGGACCTGTTGTGTTCGCTGCGACAAGGTCGCCTCCTATTAACATACAGGCAATGACCACTGCCATTACTTTAACATACATTTTCATCAAGCTTCTAATAGATTTAATTAGTAAAAATAGCCCGCAAAAATACAAACATTTCATTATACAGAGTCTTCAAGCTTCTCCCGATTATATATATAAAAGAATTATTAACTAACATCCTGCTACCATTCTTTGCTTTTCTTTGCACTTTAGTCAAAATAGAGTACATTTGCAGAAGCAAAAGAGCAACCTATAATATCGAGATACGATGAAACAACAGTTAAGATGGATGGTGCTTCCAATTCTACTCTTCCTCGTCGGGAGCATTCAGGCACAAGAGAACAAGAACATCAAAGTGGCTTGTATAGGCAACAGCATCACACAAGGCGTAGGCGTGAAGAACATGTACCAGGACAGTTACCCAGGCGTGTTGGCGCAGTGGCTGGGTAAAGGGTACGATGTACGCAACTTCGGCAACAGCGGACGCACCATGCTGATGAAAGGCGACCGCCCTTACATGAAAGAACAGAAATATCGGGATGCGCTGGCTTTTCAGCCGGACATCGTCACCATTAAACTGGGAACGAACGATACCAAGGACATAAACTGGCCGGCACACGGAGACGAGTTCGAAACGGATATGCGTACCATGGTGGCCGCCTTTCAGGCACTTCCCTCCCATCCTACCATTTACCTATGTTACCCCGTGCCGCCTACCAAAGTGCAATGGACTATTAACGACAGCACCATCGTGCAACACATTATTCCCATTATCGACAAGATAGCCAAGGATATGGACGTAAAGGTGATTGATTTGCATACGCCTCTGCTTGCCCACCCCGAATGTTTCCCCGACTGTGTACATCCTAACGAAGAAGGAGCTATGCGCATTGCTACGGAGATATACCGTTCGCTTACAGGCAAAGAGCCTGCACCGTATACTCCCGCCCGTCCGTTCCCCGGCAAATGTTCCACGTGGAAAGGATTCGATAAGTACGAGTTCTATCACAACGGACGTCAGGCTATTGTAGTTGCTCCGAAAGAGGACAAAGGGAATGCTTCCGCACCTCAGGTGGAAGGCCGCCCGTGGATATGGCGTCCGGCATTTTTCGGAGCTTTTGCTTCCGTCGATTCGGCGCTCCTCGAAAGAGGGTTCTACGTGGTTTACTACGACCTAACTCATCTCTATGGAAGTCCGCGCGCCATGCAGCTCGGCAACGATTTCTACAAGACAATGACGAAGTTCTACAAACTCAATAAGAAAGTCACGCTGGAAGGCTTCAGTCGCGGAGGCTATTTTGCACTCAATTGGGCGGCGACTTACCCCCGGAAGGTGGCCTGCCTCTACGTAGATGCTCCGGTTTGTAACATCGAAAGCTGGCCTTCACGCAAGGATACTAAACTATGGAACGATTTCCTCACCGAATGGAAGCTGACGGAAGCCGATATGAAGGACTTTAAAGGAAACCCGATTGATTGTGTAGAGCCGGTTGCAGAAGTCCGGATTCCGGTGATAGCCGTTTGCGGAACAGCGGATAAGGTAGTGCCTTACGAAGAGAATTTCGCTATCTGGAAAGAACGTTACGAGAAGCTGGGAGGAAACGTAAAACTCATCCTGAAAGAGGGTTGCGACCACCACCCGCATAGCTTGGAGAATCCTACCGAGATAGTGGATTTCATTATCAAAGCACAAGAGGAAAGCGCTAAATAAAACGAAAGCTCCCCGGCTAAAGCACACAAATAAAAAACGAACGTAATAGATATCCCAATGCCACGCCTGTGGCACAGTTGTGACAGAGGGCTTGGCACACTTGTGACACAAGCTTTGGCACAGTTGTGACACAGGTATTGGCACAACCATGCCACAGGCGTGGCATAAAATGGAAGATAGACAAAGATAAAAAGCATCCGCAAGGGAACGCTTCAAGCAAAGGGTAAGGAGCCCAAACCAAGCATCTATATTGTCTGCAAGAAGCTTACTCCGTATAGTAATCCGCTACTACCCTGCCGATGCGCACCTTGTTGCAATAAGCACTCACCTTCACATGCTCGGGATGATGCTGATAGAGGTTCAAATCCTCTTCATTCTCGAATGTAGACACAAGCACGGCATCATAGGCCGCATCCGATGTGTTTACATTAATACCCACTTCTAACGACTTAATCTGCGGAACAATACCTATCAACGCTTCCAAATGTTCTTTCATCCACTGTGCGTTCTCCGCTTTACTCTTTCCTTCGGCAAACTCTTCGAGTTTCCACATAACAATATGTTTCAGCATATACAACTAAATTTAAAAACTGCTGCAAAGGTAATATCTACAAACCAAAAAGAAACCACACCCGACATAAAAAAGAAACAAGTTCATTTTATTCTCCTCTTGGTTTGCATTATCTTTGCCGCCAAACAAAAGCAAATGAAGCAGAACTTATTTTTCGACCTCGACGGGACACTTTCCGACCCGATGCTCGGCATCACCCATTCCGTGCAGTATGCACTCAAAAAAAACGGTATCGTAGTAGAAGACCTCCAACAACTTTGCCCCTTTATCGGTCCGCCCCTGCAAGATTCTTTTCAAGACTTCTATGGCTTCACCAAAGAAGAAGCAGAGCGTGCCTGCGACTATTACCACGAAAATTTCCTTGCTAAAGGAATTTATGAGAATACGCTCTATCCCGGCATGAAGGAGTTCTTGCAACGACTGGTTGATGAAGGCAAAAAGCTTTTCGTAGCTACTTCCAAACCGGAACCACTGGCCAAGCGGATATTGGAATATTTCGGCATAGACTCTTATTTCCACTTCGTGGGTGGCGACACTATGCAACGTACCCGTTCGGCCAAAGCGAAAGTGATACGTTACGTAATGGAAGCAAACGGCCTTACCGACCCATCCGGCATCCTGATGATAGGCGACCGGAAACACGATATACTCGGAGCCAAAGAAGTAGGCATACAGTCCGTAGGGGTGCTTTACGGATATGGCGACCGCGAAGAATTGTCCGAAGCCGGAGCAGACTATATTGTGAAAGATTTGGCAGAACTGGGGGCATTGCTTTACGGAGAGTAATAGCGGAGAGTTTTGTTTTTCGCATGAGCTCTAAAAGACTTTACAGGGGTCGTTCACGCCATGGCAAATGCTGAGGCAGAACCGTAGCAACCACCTCATTTGCCAAAGGATGCCTTGCTCCCCGAATACAGATTCAAAAAGAGGGTCCTGTCTCACGACACAACCCTCTTCACTACAATTTTAAAAAACCCGAAAAATTCTAATGAGGCATTATTCTACTGTTAGCGTCTCGTCATCCTGGAAATGAATGATTCCATTATTTCCATTCGCGTCTGTCCAACCAACAGTTTGACCTAACCACTTATTATTATCTAACACTGTTTTATCCAAGCCATTGATGTAATAATTACCTTTCCAAAGAATGTCTATCGGCTCATTATTATTATCATGGTCGGCAGCGGTTACAACATCCCTATAGGTAAAGTATTGCTTCCAGAAGCCGGATACAGCCTGAAGTTGAGTTTGGAAATCAGGACTATCGGGGTCGGCACCCACCGCCTGACGTTCAGCCAGTAAAGCCTCATCTGTACCAATGGTATAAAGCCCTTCTTTTACTTTCACCAATTTGGATGTACGGTGTGTTCCGTTCAACGGGGCAAAACCTAAAGCCGTACAAGTATTTACGGAGCTTAATTTCAAAGCATCATCCTGTCCTCCGTCATAGAGCAACCAACGCCACATATCCCATGAACGCTTGCCTTCGTAAGCCAATTCAATCTGGCGCTCCCGCAAACAAGCTGCAATAGCAGCATGACGGTCGGTGATATTGCCCAAACCATAGTTGTTGGTCGACGGGATTCCTACCCGTGCACGGAGTTCACCGATACAAGCAAGCGCTTTCGCAGCATCGCCGGTTGCAGCATAACACTCGGCCAGGTTCAATACCAGTTCGGCAAAACGGTACTCGTAAATAGAGGTATTGCTATACTCAAAGCCGTCGGACTTAGCAGACGGATTGCTCATCTTGCGGACAAATACCGGACTGTCTACCGAATTCTCTTCACTGGAAGACATGCTGATAGTATATTCACCCGGCTTTCCTTCCACCGGTTCCGGCTCCTTATTAAACCAACGATAAGCCCACACGGTATCGGTTGCATGTTCGTTATATCCCCATTGTACGCCACTGAAAGCAAACGTACGATAGAAGCGCGGGTCGCGGTTCAGCATAAAGTCCATACTGCCTTCGCTGATTTTAACAGCATCTGTAGGATTGGTACCATCGGCCATCGGGAAGATATCCACCAGCTCCAACGGAACGTCCACACCTCCGCCTCCGCCCTGAGAGGTCATGCGGACACTGTGTTCCCAACCATTTCTATCCACATCGCTGGCTGTAGAGTTTGAATTCAGCTTAATAATCAAAGCTTCTTTATTTTCTACATAGGTATTGTTATTTACCGACATCATAGTAGCCCATCCGGCAGCATCAGCACACTCATTTAAACTATATCCGGCATCTTCTATGGCTTTACGAACATCTTGGGTCGCCTTTAAGGCTCTCTGCCAACGGATATTTTGCGGATTGTCCCAATCTTTATTGAAAACAGGACTTGCATAAGTCAGCAACACACGGCTCTTATAAGCTAAAGCGCCCACACGTGTCAAACGGCCATAATCGGCTGCTCCCCATTTATCGGGTAATAAACCTGCCGCTTCATTCAAGTCACGCAGAATCTGGTCGACACATTGGGTAACGGAAGCGCGCGGCAAACCTTCTTCCAAAGCCTCCGCATTGACTACAGTGGTCACAATAGGCACCGGACCATAGGTACGAACCAAATCGAACAGCTGCATAGCGCGCAAAAAGAGTGCCTGACCTTTAGCCTTATCCTTCACATCCTGTGAAGCATTGGCGTTATCGATATCACGCAGTAAGATATTGCAATTCCGGATGCGGGTATACGCATTGTTCGTAGGGCTGGTTCCTAATTTAGCGCCAAAATATCCGCTCATAAAGTTAGCATTCAAATCGCTGACACCCGTATGTGTAGAGTTCGGGTCTAACTTTCCGCCACTGGTAATACCCCAAGCTTCTTCCGTTAAATCGTTCCGGTTGCCCCACGAACCGATAAGCACTTCACCCGGATTATTATATCCGTAGAAATAGTAATCGTACAAACCCGCTACGTACCAGTTTATTTTCGAAGGAGAATCGAAGTCATCATACGCACCATAGTTTTTCATATCGAGAAACGAGTCGCTACATCCCGACATAGATAAGCCCATGGCAAAGGCTCCAATATATAATAGATTTTTCTTTTTCATATTTCTCTTTTTTAGAATGTAACATTAACACCTAATGACCAGGTTCTCAAGGTTGGATACTCTACGTTACCTGCATCGTAGAAGTTACGATAATGCTCAGGATACGGATTGTAGAAGTCCCACAAGTTGTTACCCGTCAAGTTAAGTCTCACGCTCTCCATTTTCAACGGAGCAATCCATTTCTTCGGCAATGAATAAGCCACTGTCAGGTTACGAACATAGCAACGGAAAGTGTTCACGGTCCAGAAATCGGAATCTGCTAAAACAGAGCCACCAATCTGACGGTCACAACCTAAATTCGGATAGGCTCCATTCGGATTGTTTACTTCGTCATACATATCTTTCCAGAACGAATCGGGAGACCATACCATATTACCGTTACCGGTTTTGATATCTACGCGGTCGATAAAGCGTACTCCGCCCCAAGAGGTTGCAATATTAGCTCTGAACGTAATTCCCTTCCAGCTTGCACCCAAACGGGTAGTGAAACCATGCGAATCTTTTCTTCCGCAAAGTCTGGCATAATCCTGCTCTTTATTAATCTGTCCGTTCGGAGCCTGTTGAACACCGTCTTTCATTTCTCCGCCCAAGTCCTGATAAGCCAACATACCGAGCTGGATATCTTCTTTTTTATTCTTACCAAAGTATTTAGGCTCTGTTCCGGCAGCGGTTGCATGTTCAGTCAAATAGTTCCAGTAGTTATCAATATCTTCTTGTGTACGTAAAATACCGTCGCGGGTAGAAGTTCCCTTCCATACCTTGAATCCGTATTTCGCAAAGGTAGTAGACATGCCTTCCGACCAGTTTGTATTACTTGGGTATTGATTGTCTCTTAATCCATTTACCCATTTCTTTACTTTACTGTCGTTAATGCTATAATCCAAACCGATATCATATCTGAAATCACCGATATGGTCGCGCCATGTCAAGGAAAGTTCCGCACCATAGGTATCTACACGCCCGAAGTTTTCTTCAGCATACGAACCTCCGGCATAGATAGGAATACCCGGCTGGCCTGACAACGCTTTATTCAATATGTTATCATTCATATCATAGTAAAGGTCTAAAGTAGCTCCTAAACGGCTGTCGAGGAAGCGCATATCGAAACCGAAATTGAACTTATCCGTTGTGTCCCATTTTACATTACGGTTAGGAGAAGCCTGTGGAACCAGACTGGTACCGCGTACACCGGCATTGGAACCGAACTGAGCACCCTTCAAGTCATATTTATACTGTTCTTTCCATTTCCAGGCTTTAATGTTATCACGTCCTGTACGTCCCCAAGATGCACGGAACTTTAAGAAATCCATCCAAGGAACATTGTTCTTGAACCAGTTTTCCTCTGAAATAACCCAACCTGCGGAAACTCCCGGGAAGAAGCCCCAATAGTTTTCCGGCGCAAATTTGGTAGAAGCATCCGTACGGAAAAGGAACTGGAACATATAACGGTCGGCATAACTATAACTAACGCGTCCTAAATAAGACAACGAACCCGATTCACCTTTGGTGGTAACGGTATTACTTGTCGACAAAGCAGACGTTCCGTCCGGCTTTACAATAGAAGGATTACCTACTCCCAAGAATGTATCGGGAATATCATTAGCCATTCCTTCATAGGCAATTCTGCGTTCACTGTATTCCGTTTCGCTGCGTTCAATAGCAAACATGGCAGCAACAGAATGTTGTCCGAATGCACGGTCATAGTTCACGTACAAGTTATATTGGCGGCTTTCGGAAACATTATCGGTAAAGTTCAGCTGAGTGTTCTTATCAAAAGTCTGAATCTTGTAATTCTTAACAGGTATGTCCGCCGGTAAGTGATGGTCGGCAGTAGCCTGTTTGTTCATCCATGCCAGTTCGTAAGGGAAAGCGGCCTGTTCTCCCACGTCGGTAGAGTGAGAAGAAGCATAGTTTGCCCGAACTGTCAAACCCTTTATATAAGGAATCTCATAAGTCAAAGACAAATTTGTGCTCCAGCTGTTACGAGTCGTTTTATTGTAAGAACCGCTTTCTGTTAAAGCAAAATAGTTCCAACCGCAAATAGAGCTGTTGGCAAACTGAGGATTTCTGTAGTAGTTATGATACGGTCCCAACCAGTATTCCTGTTCGTTACCTTCTTCATTTTCTAACGTTACACTCCAAGGAATATAATTCGGCATGTGAAGAAGCACATTGTAATCGGCTTTTTCCGAAGCACCATTACCGTACGCATTAAAGCGAGCGCCTTTCGTATAAATAGAGTTCGACTCTCCTTCATTTCCGGAAATAGATGCGGATAACTTCACGTCGGAGGTCAACTTAATATCTACCCCTGCACGGTAAGTAAAACGTTGGTAATCCTGGTCGCCCAAGTTCGCTCCCTGGTCGTAGAAACTGGCACCGGCAAAATAAGTTGCCCTATCCGTACCGCCGCTTACATTCAGGGTATGCGTTTGGTTAAATGCCGCTTTCCAATCGGCCTTGTCCAACCAATCGTAGTCAAGGTTATCCATCTCCATAATTTCATCATCACTGAAAAGCTTATCCATTTCAGTTCTCTTTGCCTGGTTTGCACCAATCACAAAAGCATTATGGAAACGTCCGTAATCAGAACCTTTCAACACTTTAGAGTGACTGATGGCATCGCTTATGGCAAACTTACCGGAATAGCTGATGCGTGGAACACCAGATTTGCCCCGTTTGGTTTTCACTAAAATGGCTCCATTCGCTGCACGAGAACCGTAAATAGCCGCACTGGCATCACGTAAAACAGTAATGGTTTCCACTTCCGAAGGGTCGAGCAAGTTAAACTGTTCCATACTTGGCTGGCCATTGTCGCCCAACTGAATCACATCATCGATAATAATCAAAGGAACTTGGTTTCCACCGTCTTTCGACAATCCGTTCATCGTTCTGGCCTGTCGGATGTACACTTCGTTATTCAACGCTCCACCCGGACGGCTCGAACCTAAATCGATGCTCAAACCGTTAATCTGCCCCTGCAAAGCTTCTGCCAAGGTAGACACAGGTAAATCTTCCAATTCTTTTGCAGAAATAGTCGCTACAGAACCCGTTACGTTTTTCATTTTCTGTGTTCCATAACCTACGACCACTACCTCATTCAGTTTTTGGTTATCCTCTACTAACGTTACATTTACCACGTTCGACTTAGGAGTAACAACCTGTGATAGATACCCGATATAAGAAACACTAAGTTTCTCACCTTCAGGAACATTTAGAGTAAACTTACCATCAAAATCTGATAAGTACCTGTGGGACTTCCCACGTAAAAAAACAGGAAAAAGCCAAGGCTACCACAAAAAAGGGAGCATAGACAAAGAATACGGATTTAAGTTTCTATTTAACAAAAGAATAGCTATCTTTGCAACCCGAATTATTTTGAATATAACAAAAGAAATATAAGATATTATGAGTTTACAATGTGGCATAGTCGGCCTGCCTAATGTGGGTAAATCGACTCTTTTCAACTGTCTTTCAAACGCCAAGGCCCAAGCTGCCAACTTCCCTTTTTGTACTATAGAACCGAATGTCGGAGTTATCACTGTTCCTGATGAACGCTTAAATAAATTGGCCGAACTGGTCCACCCGGGACGTATCGTTCCCACTACCGTAGAAATTGTGGACATTGCCGGATTGGTAAAAGGAGCGAGTAAAGGCGAAGGTCTGGGAAACAAGTTTCTGGCAAATATTCGGGAAACAGATGCTATTCTTCACGTATTGCGTTGTTTCGACGATGACAATGTTACGCATGTAGACGGTAATGTCAATCCGGTGCGCGACAAAGAGATTATCGATGCGGAACTTCAGCTGAAAGATTTGGAAACCATTGAGAGCCGTATCCAGAAAGTGCAGAAACAGGCTCAGACCGGAGGAGACAAACAAGCGAAACTGGCTTATGATGTATTGGTAAAATATAAAGAAGCGCTGGAACAAGGCAAATCGGCACGTACGGTAACCTTCGAGAGCAAAGATGAACAACGGGTTGCAAAAGACTTATTCCTGCTTACCTCCAAACCGGTGCTTTATGTATGCAATGTAGATGAGGCAAGCGCCGTTTCGGGAAACAACTATGTGGAACAAGTGCGCGAAGCGATTAAAGAAGAGGGTGCCGACCTGTTGGTTGTTGCAGCTAAAATAGAATCGGAAATTGCCGAATTCGAAACCTACGAAGAGCGGCAGATGTTCCTCGCTGAAATAGGCTTGGAAGAATCGGGTGTAAACCGGTTGATTAAAGCGGCTTACAACTTGTTGAATCTGGAAACCTTCATTACAGCCGGCGAAATGGAAGTAAAGGCGTGGACGTATCAAAAAGGCTGGAAAGCTCCGCAATGCGCAGGTGTTATCCATACCGATTTTGAAAAAGGTTTTATCCGAGCCGAGGTCATCAAATACGAAGACTATCTGAAATATGGCTCTGAAGCCGCTGTACGGGAAGCCGGAAAACTGGGTGTAGAAGGAAAAGAATATGTAGTACAGGACGGAGACATTATGCATTTCCGTTTCAACGTATAACAGTCAGCTAAAAACAAGGGGAATATGAAACTTTGGAAACTGAGCGGTGTGTTCCTTTCTGTTACAGGGGTGCTTCACACAGGTGTAGCATTGGTTACTTACAGGCGAAGCTACGAAAGAATGCTCAGTGACGGGCTGTTCAATTCCCTGTCCGATAGCCATGGAGCTTTGGCTTTTTGGTTTCTGACTATTGGCGTGTTGCTTCTACTAATAGGACAGACTCTATCCTATTACATCAAGCGGGAACAACAACCTGCTCCGTTGTTTTTGGGATATACGTTGCTTGTTTTCAGCATGGTGGGTTGCGTTATAGTCCCCATTTCGGGTTTTTGGCTGTTCCTGCCTCAGGCACTTATTATCATTATGGCAAAAAGAAATTATAAATACTAATTCAAAATGGATTCAATACTTTCTATACTTTGGAACCCGAACGTGGACTTTTTCACGCTATTTGGTATTCACATCCGCTACTATTCCCTCTGTTGGATGATAGGGCTTGCTCTGGCTTATTTCATTGTACAGAGGCTGTATAAGCAGCAGCACATCAAACCGGAACTATTCGACCCGTTGTTTATTTACTGCTTCTTCGGCATCCTTATCGGAGCGCGTTTAGGCCACTGTCTGTTCTACGAACCGGGATATTATCTGGCACATCCAATCGACATTATCTCTCCTTTCCGCCACACGGCAGCAGGATGGAAATTTACCGGCTACGAAGGATTGGCCAGCCATGGAGGTACTCTCGGCTTGATGATTGCCTTGTGGCTCTATGTACGTAAAACAAAAGTGAACATTGTGCGGGTATTGGACAATATCGCTATTGCCACTCCTATTACGGCCTGTTTCATCCGTTTGGGCAATTTAATGAATTCCGAGATAGTAGGTAATCCTACCAGCATGCCTTGGGGATTCATCTTTGCACGTAACGGAGAAGATTTTGCACGTCACCCGGCACAATTATACGAAGCGATTGCGTACCTGATTATCTTCGTCGTAGGCTGGTATTTATATAAAAAGCATGCGGAAAAAGTAGGCACCGGATTCTTCTTCGGTTACTGTCTGGCTACTATCTTTACCTTCCGTTTCTTTGTTGAATTCTTTAAAGCGGCACAAGTGGACTTCGAAAACTCCATGATGCTGAATATGGGACAATGGTTAAGCATTCCTTTCATTATCATAGGCATAGCCTGCATGGTAGGCGGAAAATGGATACGCCGCTTCTCAGACAGCAAGCAGCAGGATAAAAAAAGATAGTTGCGGAGAATTATTTTCGCTATTGCGAAAATAAACGTCTCCTATCGACAATCAAGGAGGTGGATTGAAGCGTTTACCTTATCAATAAGTCGACTTTTAATTATACTCTATAAGTTTAAGAAGGAACTCGCTAACGGATAATTGTATCTATTTTTCAAATACTATTTTTATATACAGTAGCTAAAACAAGCTTCTGAAACCCTTTACTGAAAGGCGTTTCAGGATTGTGCACAAACGCAAACCTCCATTGTGCACAATTCTACTTTGGATTTGTGCACAAAAGAGGAGTCGATTTGTGCACAAACAAACCGAGAGTTTATGCACAACAGAATGACGTAAGGATATTTCTTTATTTTCGACCGGTAAGGAAGCTTCTACTTCCCTCCCACTATCTTCTTGATGTCATTGAGCTTATTCAACGCTTCCAATGGCGTGAGATTATTCACATCCAAGTGGAGTATTTCGTCCCGTATCTGACAAAGCACGGGGTCATCCAATTGGAAGAAACTCAGCTGCATACCTTCCCTACTTTCGGCTATCTCTGCTGTAGGACGACTACTGATTCCCTGTTGGCGGTTATCCGTCTCCAGCTGTTTTAAGATGTCGTTGGCGCGCTTTACAATGCTTTTAGGCATACCGGCCATTTTGGCCACATGAATACCAAATGAGTGCTCACTCCCACCCCGTTCCAATTTACGCAGAAAGATAACCCTGTTATCAATTTCCTTCACCGACACATTGTAGTTTTTAATGCGGGGAAAAGTCTTCTCCATCTCATTCAACTCATGATAATGGGTAGCAAACAGGGTGCGGGCTTTCGCTTTCGGATGCTCGTGTATGTATTCTACAATGGCCCATGCAATGGAAATACCATCATACGTGGATGTTCCTCGCCCTAACTCATCGAATAACACTAAACTACGGGAGGAAATATTATTCAGGATGTCCGCGGCTTCATTCATCTCCACCATAAAGGTAGATTCTCCCAACGAAATGTTGTCACTTGCTCCCACACGGGTAAATATCTTATCCACAATTCCAATACGGGCGCTTTCTGCCGGAACGAAGCTTCCGATTTGGGCCAACAGTGTGATGAGGGCGGTTTGCCGCAGCAAAGCTGATTTACCGGCCATATTAGGTCCTGTAATGATAATGATTTGCTGCTTCTGGCTGTCAAGCATCACATCGTTGGCAATGTATTTCTCCCCTAAAGGAAGCTGTTTCTCAATCACCGGATGTCTTCCCTGACGAATATCTATCACGTCGCTGTCCTCTATCACCGGACGTACATAGTTGTTTTCACGCGCCACATTGGCAAAAGAAAGCAGGCAATCCAAACGCGCTATTTGATTTGCGTTGGTCTGTATCAGGGGAATAAACTCCATCAAGGCTGTCACCAACTCCGTATACAGACGCGTTTCAAGTGTTAGAATCTTATCTTCCGCCCCCAGGATTTTCTCTTCATACTCCTTCAACTCCTGTGTAATGTAACGTTCTACATTCGCCAACGTTTGCTTACGTATCCATTCCGAGGGAACTTTCTCTTTGTGGGCATTACGAACCTCTATATAGTAACCGAATACATTGTTATAACCTATTTTCAAGCTAGGAATACCAGTCTGTTCACTTTCTCTCTGCTGAATTTGCAAAAGATAGTCTTTACCTGAATAAGCAATATGGCGCAATTCATCCAGTTCGGTGTTTACTCCGTCCCGAATCACACCGCCTTTATTCAGCAACACAGGAGGGTCGTTCTGTATTTCCCGTGCAATACGCTCGCGGGCTTCTATACAAAGATTCAGCTTATCCCCTATCCTTTTCAAGCTTTCATTATCAGCCTGCATACAAGCTTCCTTGATGGGCTCTATTGCTTGTAGTGCCACTTTCATTTGCACCATTTCGCGGGGAGAAATCCGGCCTACAGCCGCTTTGGAAACAATACGCTCCAAATCGCCAATCTGATGTAACTGGTCTTCTATCAGACCTTTAAAATCCGGTTCACGGAAAAAGTATTCCACCACATCCAGACGCTCGCTAATTTGCTTTTCATCCCGCAGAGGAAATACCATCCAACGTTTTAGCAAGCGCGCTCCCATCGGGCTAATGGTCTTATCGATAACGTCCAGCAGACTGATGCCCTCATTCATCATACTACTTACCAACTCCAAACTTCGTATGGTGAACTTATCCAACCTTACATAGCGGTCTTCTTCGATACGGGATAGTGAAGTAATATGACTGATTTGTGTATGTTGCGTAATTTCCAGATATTGAAGAATAGCACCCGCAGCCACAATACCGTTTCTCAGATGCTCCACTCCGAAACCTTTCAGATTCTTTGTTTCGAAATGCTTCAACAGTTTCTCTCTTGAAGAACTCTCCGTAAATACCCAGTCTTCCAATTCAAAGGGAAAATACTTACCTGTAAATGTCTGTTCAAAGAGTTCTTTTTTTCCTCTTTCAAAGAGAATTTCTTTCGGTGCAAAGTTATTAACCAGCTTGTCTACATAATCATAAGGTCCTTCTGCCGTAAGAAACTCTCCGGTAGAAATATCCAAAAAAGCTACGCCACACGCCCCTTTTCCGAAATGAACGGCTGCAAGAAAGTTATTCTCTTTATAATTCAGTACATTATCATTAATCGATACACCCGGCGTAACCAATTCGGTAATACCTCGTTTCACCAACTTGCGGGTAGTCTTCGGGTCTTCCAATTGGTCGCAAATCGCTACACGCTTTCCTGCCCGTACCAATTTAGGCAAATAAGTATCTAACGCATGATGTGGGAATCCTGCCATTTCTACCGTACGTCCTTGTTGCCCGTTGGCACGCTTTGTTAAAGTGATGCCCAATATTTCGGATGCAACGATTGCATCCTCCGAATAGGTTTCATAAAAGTCTCCGCAACGAAACAACAACACCGCATCCGGATGCTTGGTTTTCAATTCAAAATATTGCTTCATCATGGGGGTTAAAACCACTTCGTTTGCCATTGTCTGTCTTTTTTAATTTGTTGAATTATAATATAACCGAGGAGTTATAGCCTTTTGTGGAGGCAAAGATACGAAACTTTTTCATTGTTTGTGAAGCGTTTTATAAGATAAAATATGCATGGTGATTCCACTTGCCAGCAAAATAAAGAAAATACGTAAAGCAATATGCGACACTACAAAAAACGTACAATAGAGCAACGTAATCCATACTAAAGAAACAGAAACAATCTTTGCACGCAAGGGGATAGCACGATTCTCTCGAAAATTCCGGATATATACACCTAAATGCTTCCGTGTCAGCAACCAATGATACAGTTTTTGAGAACTGTTAAAGTAACAGGAGGCCGCCAGTAAAAGGAATGGGGTAGTAGGGAGCAATGGTAAAAAGATGCCCGCTACACCTAATCCCAACGACAGACTTCCCAACGCAATTAAAATGTATTTTTTCATTCAAATCAATCTTCATTTATCTAATTACCATTCATATTGCTCTAGTCCACATTCGTATTTAAATCCTGTCCGCAATATTTACAATATATTGCATTTTCCTCATGTCCTTTCTTGCCACAATGAGGACAGACACGCTTGTTTCTCCTTTTATTTCCCTCATCAATCATGGTAGCCGACACAATACCTGTAGGCACTGCTATAATAGTGTAACCCAACAACATGACAATTGCCGACAAGAAACGCCCGAAAGGAGTTATCGGAGTAATGTCTCCATATCCAACGGTGGTCATGGTTACAATGGCCCAATAGATACTGTTCGGAATATTACTGAACGCCGAATTCGGAACATTTCCTTCCACCATGTACATAATGGTTCCAATAGCCGTTACCATAATGACAACAAAAAAGAAGAAGACCAATATCTTGTTGAAACTTTGTCTCAAGGAGTGCAAAAGCAGATTTCCTTCCGCCAGAAAAGAGAATAACTTGAAAACACGGAAAACACGAATCAAACGAAAGATGCGGATAACAAGAAAATAGCGTGAACCGGGCAAGAAAAATTCCAAATAAACGGGTAGGGTAGCAAGCAAATCTACAATACCGAAGAAACTGAATATATATTGTTTTGGACGCGGAGAACAATAGATACGCGTCAGATACTCAAAAGTAAAAAATGCAGTAAGCACATATTCGGTAATCTCCAGAGCCAGTGCAAATTGTGGAGGAATGGAATGCAGGCTTTCCAGTAATACAATGAGCACACTGAAAGAGATGCAAGCTATTAAAGCTACATCAAAAGTCTTTCCCCAGAAAGTATCCGATTCAAAAATAATTTCATACAATTTCTCTTTCAACTCTTTATTTCCTAAAAAGTGGCGGAAGCAACTACTCCCTTTTTTTATCCAATCGTACAATTTCTTCATTCTTACATCAAACTTTATAAGGTTGCAAAAGTAATAATTAATAAGAGTTTTACTTGCATATTTGTTTGCAATATAAAATATTAGCCCTATTTTTGCAGAGAGTAAGTACTTAAGATTTAAAAACCGAAAAAGACTCATGAAGAAATTTTGCTTTCTACTATGTACGTTGTTACTATGCATTACGGATACTTTTTGTATGACAGTTCCTCACAACACTCAAAAAGAGCAACGTTACAAGGTAGCCGTATGCGATTGGATGATTTTGAAACGTCAGAAAATAGGTTCTTTCCAATTAGCAAAAGAGCTCAATTGCGATGGAGTAGAAGTAGATATGGGTAGCCTCGGAAAACGCGAAATGTTCGATAATAAACTACGCGAGCCTCAATTTCAGCAGTTATTCAAAGAAAAGTCTCAGGAATTCGGAGTCGAAATCTCTTCTCTTGCCATGTCCGGATTCTATGGACAGTCTCTTGTAGCACGAGATAATTATATCGATTTAGTAAAAGATTGTTTGCTGAGCATGAAAGCAATGCAGGTAAAAGTAGTCTTTTTGCCATTAGGCGTAGCTTGCGATTTGAATGTGCATCCCGAGCTCCGGCCTGAAATCGTGAAACGATTGAAAGTAATAGGAGATATGGCCGCTCAGGAAGGAGTGGTAGTAGGAATAGAGACCTCTTTGGATGCAAAAGGGGAAGTGGCTCTTTTAAAGGAAATCGATTCAAAGGGAATCAAAATATATTTCAAGTTTCAGAATCCGCTGGAAGCCGGACGCGATTTATATAAAGAACTGAAAATATTGGGAAAAGACCGCATTTGTCAGATACATTGCTCAGACACAGATGGCGTGACTCTGCCGGACAATAAACGGATTGACATGAAGAAAGTCAAAAAGATTCTGGACAAAATGGGTTGGAGCGGCTGGTTGGTAGTAGAACGTTCGCGAGATACAACCGACGTGCATAATATCAAAAAGAACTACGGAACGAACGTAAACTACCTAAAAAGCATCTTTCAGAAGTAATAACTTGTACCATGAACGAAACAGATCATATCGATAATGAACTGTTCAGACGGATAAAGCAAGGAGACCGCGCTGCTTTTACATCTATCTACGAAAGATATAACAAAATGTTGTATCTTTTAGCGTCTCGTTACTTCCAAAACAGCACGATGGCTGAAGATGCCGTGCAGCATGTATTTACCCGTTTATGGGAATTCCGTTCCGACATTTATGTAGACCTCAATGCACGCAACTATCTGTTCACGATGATGAAGAACTATGTATTAAATGTCATCCGAAACGAAAACAGCGCCATTGAAAAGAATTATCAGATAGCCTATTCCGAACAGATTTATGACGATAGCCTGATAGAAAAAATCGAAGAAGAAGAATTAAAAAGCATTCTAAATAGAGCCATAGCCCAACTACCCGAACAAAAAAGAATGATTTGCTTAATGAAAATGGAAGGTAAATTAACAAATCAGGAAATTGGGGAACAGATGAATTTATCGGCTAACACGGTGAAAACACACTATTTTCAATCTATAAAGATACTGCGTGCCAAGTTATACAGCATGTTAACTATTGTTACAGCAATCATCCTTTTTTCATAGTTATGTGTCAATAATATGTATTGGGTAAAGTTTTAGAGAATTGTTAAGGTGAAAATTTGAAGAATGAATAAGATTAACGAAGATATTATAATAAAAGACGTGCTGAAAGGAACTACTAATGCTACAGAGATTTCAGAAGTCGTAAAATGGTTTGCTACCGATGAGGGGCAAAGCTTTTTATCTAACGACATCGATGATTCTATAGAGTCGCTTCTACAGGAAAGCGACAGCATGTTAGCGTCTTCCAATCAAGTTCCGTCCGAAAAGATGCTGGCACGTATCAATCAGCGAATCCGCTTCCAAAAGGTTCGCCATATTTCATTACGTGTAGCAGCTGTTATGATCCCGTTCGTCCTGCTGGCAGGATTTATGCTCTACATTAATTCTCATCTCAATTTATGGGGAAAGGGAGAATACGTGGAAGTTCGCGTACCGAAAGGCGAACAGATGCAGATTACATTTCAGGATGGAAGCCATGCTTATTTGAACTCCAATACGTTACTGAAATATCCAAAAGATTTTTCTTCCGATGAACGGAAAGTATATCTCGAAGGAGAGGGGTATTTTATAATAGAAAAGAATCCAAAATGCCCGTTTGTTGTAGAAATGAGCGATGCGGCAATTCATGTTTTAGGTACATCATTCAATGTGGAAGCTTATCCGGAAGAAGACGATATAACTTTACAACTTGACAAAGGAAGCATCAAACTCACTTCTTCAGAAAAAGAATATATTATGGTTCCCGGGGAAAGACTTACCTACAACCGGCAAAATAAAGATTGTGTGATATCTAAAATAGATAATCCTCCGATGCAGGAACAGTGGGAAAAGAATGTATTTTCTTTTAACAATGCCAACCTAAGTCAGGTATTAGAGGATTTGAAACATTGGTACGATGTTGATTTCCAAATAGAAGATTCCAAAGTACTGGAATTCTCTTATACCTTTGAATCAGGCAAAAGCTCGTTAGAAAAAATATTGTCAGATATGGAAAAAGTCTCTCCCATACGTTTCCAATCAGAAGGAAAAATAATAAAAATATCCATGAAATAAAAAAAGTGTGTATCTTTACACACTGATGGAAAAGAGGCTATTTCATTTTAAACATCATCGTATTCAATACAAGATTCTTATTGCATTCTTGTTGCTTGTAGCAGGTATCGACAATATATCGGCACAGAATGTTACATTAAATTTCCAAGATGCAAAAATGTCCACGGTAATGGAGGCCATTTCCGAACAAATAGGACTGCAATTCGTTTATAGCCAACCCATTGTTAACCCCAATCAAAAGATAAGCATTCATGTGGAGGAAGAAGAGCTCAATTATGTGCTGAAGATACTCTGCGACGGGAAACTTGACTATGAAATTAGCGATGGAAAAATCTATCTGAAGCCGAATGCCCGATATGGAAATATGCAAGTAGCCGGATACATCAGAGACATCCACGACGAACCGATTATCGGAGCAAATATCCATGTAACAGAGAGCGATGTAGGGACTATTTCCGATTTCGAAGGGTATTATTCCATTGAGGTGCCTGCCGGAAAGAAAATCTCTGTGTCGTATATCGGTTATGTAACCCAAACAATTACCCCCAAAAAAGAATCGCTGAACATCATCTTGCAAGAAGACAACCAAACACTGGATGAAGTGGTAGTAGTAGGATATGGTTTTCAAAAGATGGTGAATATTACCGGTTCGGTATCTACTCTAACCACTGATAACATCGATTATTTGCCGGTATCTACCCTTGCCGAAGCCATGGAGGGACAATTAAACGGGGTAAGTGTAGACAAAGCAGACGACCGACCGGGTACGTTCCCCACCATTAATATCCGACATGCCAACCGGTTAGACAATCTTTCGAGTGCCAACCTGGCAAATATTCCCTTGGTAGTTATCGATGACATGATTCAACTGAGCCAAACCGGTTCGCCTACTTTAGAACAATTTAATCTCCTCGACTTATCCGAAGTAGAGAGCATTACCGTATTACGCGATGCCAGTGCATCCATTTATGGTTCACGAGCATCGGGCGGCGTTATCCTGGTTAAAACCAGACGAGGAAAATTTGGACGCCCCAAAGTTAGCTATTCCGGTAAAATTGCCTATAATGATGCTGTCAGCCATTCTAAAGTATTAACGGGAAGCGATTATGGACGGTTCGCCAATTCGTATACGGTTGCAGCAGGCTTGGCCAATGGTCACGATGATTTGAAAAGATTGTATAGCGAGAACGAACTAAATCTACTCGACAATTTGAATTACAATTGGTTAGATAAGGCTTGGGACACCTCACTAACGCACAACCATTCGGTGAACGTAAGCGGTGGAACGGAGAAGATAACTTATTTTGCCGGAGTCAGCTATTTCAATCAGGGAGCCAATTTGGGAGAAGTGGATTACAAACGCTTTACCTATCGCACGGGTATAGACATATCTGTATTCTCCAATCTAAAATTCTCGGCTTCATTGGCCGGAAATACAGGCGATAAAGAGACGACATTCGCAAATGGAGCCCGTTTTAATGCATACGGAGGGCAAGCCAGCCGCGAAAGCGAATACCGGATATTGCATCACATGCCCCGGCATATACCCTGGAGTACGACTTTAACCGATGAGAGAGGTATTCAACAAGAATATTGGATAGGACCAACCGCTAACACTTACCGCACTCCGGCATGGAGCAATAGCAGTGTTACTTCATGGAACTATTTTGCACAGCAGCAAAACGGTTCGTACAGTATTGACGAAGATAATAGCTGGAATGCAAACTTCTCTTTGGTCTATAATGTTCCGGGGATAAAAGGATTATCTTTACGGGCTACGTATGCTACCACCCGCACCAATAATGTAAACGAGCAGGTAAGCCTTCCTTACCGGTTGGCGTATCTCAAAAGTCCCGACCAACAAGATAAGCATTTGGAAAGCGAGTGGGAGGCAACAACAAACAATTATCAGATACGAGATTTCACTTCGAACGCACAAATTCGGTTTTACGACTTAAATACCACTAGTACGCAGCTAAATGCCTACATCAATTACGAACGTTCCTTCGGTAAACATAGTATTGAGGCGATGGGGTCGATAGAACGTGCAAAGATGTCGTACACCTCCCGCCAATTGGTATATGACGGGCTTCCCGCTGATGCCGCCGACCTTTACCGAAGGGTAGGCAACTCGGCTTTAAGCGCTTACCTGTCGACCTCCAACAGTGTAAGCACACGAGGCGAAACGGGTGCTCTGTCTTATTTAGGACGTGTCAATTACAGTTATGCAAACAAATACTTGTTACAGTTTATTTTCCGTTCGGATGCTTCCACCAAATTTGCGCCGGAAAACTATTGGGGCTTCTTCCCCGGAGTTTCGGCAGGATGGATTATGTCGTCAGAGCCTTGGTTTGATAAGAGCCTTCCGTGGATAAACTACCTGAAAATGCGTATCTCATGGGGACGGACCGGACGTGATAATGTGAATATGTGGCAATGGAAACAGTTCTATAATGTACGAAGTGACGGAGTGCAGTTCGGTCCGAATGGCGGGCAAGCTTCCGGAGCACTACAACCCGGAAGAACTCCAAACCCAAAACTTAAATGGGATACGACCGACAAATTTAATTTCGGATTCGACACCCGCTTCTTCGACGAACGGCTCGATGTGAAACTTGATTTTTATTACGATATCAACAATCATATCTTAAACAAAAAGATGGCCGGACAGATAGGAATTCCTATTTATGCGGGCGGAGCCTACGCCGAAGAAAACTATGGAAGAATAGACACCTATGGCACTGAGCTTAGCGTTAACTGGCAAGACAAAATAGGAAAGTTAAACTACTATATAGGAGTAGATGTGAGCCTGGATGGAAACCGCATAAAGAAATGGCCGGAAAATCTTCGTTACAATCAATATCCGGCAAGCAACGAATGGGAGAGGGGGATGTCTACTATTCTTCCGTCGTGGGGATTCAAAGTTTGGAAAGGGACTTCTACCGGCGATGGTATTTTACGTACGCAGGAAGACATCGACAACTATTGGAATTACTTAACGGAGCATGCCGATGCTGCCGGAACAACCCCGGCTTATTTCGGGAACAAGAAAGAAAACATCTGTTTGGGTATGCTGGCTTATCAGGATTTAGGTGGAGAAATGGTGAATGGTGTGCAACAGGCAGCGAACGGACGCATTGAAAAAGAACAAGATTATACAAAGCTTTGCAACAGAAACCGTAGTTACGGTTTCACTACCCGATTGGGAGGACACTGGAAGAATATTTCTTTCAATACGGTTCTTTTCACTTCATGGGGTGGCATACGCTTTGCCGACCGTATCGACATTAAAAGCGGAAGCGGTAATATGTTGTGGACTCCGGACTCTTTCTGGAAAGATATGTTCGACCCGGAAACAAACCCGAACGGGAAATACCCTAACTTAGGAACTAACCGTCAGATAGACGGTTCCATTGTGTCGCCTTCCAATTTCTGGACCGTGAACACATTCCGTTGCTACGTAAAAAACCTAAGCGTATCGTATACATTGCCAAAGCAATGGTTGGCTCCGGCAAAAGTAGAATCTACTACAATCAGTCTTTCGGGTAATAACCTGTGGGACTTTTATAATCCGTATCCCGACCATTACCGCAATATGTATGATGATTCATACAGCAATTATCCAACTTTACGCACTTGGTCATTTGGTATTAAACTCACTTTTTAATGAAACACCGACTATGAAGAAATCAGCATTCCATATTCGCTTTATTCTCTGGATATCTATTCTTTCAGGTTTGTCGGCTTGTAGCGAATCGTTTCTGAATGATATGGAGAATTATGGTTCTTACGGAGGGGAAACCTTCAATTCTGAAACAATGGTAACGGATTACGTGAACACCTTATATGCGCGGGCATTCCGCGGTTACTATTTGCCCGTGCAAACGCTATTGGGGTCGTGGAGCGACCGCAGCAACCTGACAACGGAAAGATGGGGAATGACGAATTGGGTCAATCCGGGTGTGATTCACTATACTTCCGCTTTCGACGCTACCCAGTTAGTCAGCTATTTCGGATATGCGTTAGGAACCAGCGCCAGCAACACTCCCTACACACGCATCCGCAATGGAAATATTTTGCTTGAAGAATTAAAAAGTTCCACTATCTCGGAAACTGCCAAAAAGTATGCGCGCGGACAAGCACTTTGTTTACGTGCCATGCAACTGTTCGATTTGGTCCGGACGTACGGTTCTGTACCAATTGTAACCAAAGTATTGAGTGCTACGGTAGTCGGTAAGGAAGAACAGTTGCCACGCGCCTCGGTGACCCGATGTGTGGAACAGATTATCCGAGATTTAAACGAAGCTGCTGCTCTATTGCCTGCCGATTGGGGCGCTTCCGAATACGGACGACTGACCAGCGGTGCGGCACTCGCTCTGAAAAGTCGTGTATTACTTACTTATGCAAGCCCCATTTTCAATAGAGACTGGGACAATCCGGACAATGAACGGTGGGCGGCGGCTTTAAAAGCGACTCTAGCGGCACAAAGCGCTCTTACCGCAAACGGATTGGACGGATGCACCAATGCCAAGGAGTGGGCCGATATGCTGGCACGCGCAGATAACAGTTTCCATAAAGAAGCTATCATTGTTAAACTACTAACCGATGTGCAAGGGAGCGATAACGAATATAACGGTTGGGAACGGATGTTACGTTTGCCATCGCAAGAAGGAGTGAACGGATATGCAGCGCCTATAGAAATGATTGACGCTTTTCCTATGGCCGATGGTAAACGACCTTCCGATAAGGTGAAAATAGCCCAAGGTTCCAAGTCCTTCTTCATCGACAGAGACCCTCGCTTTTACAGAACCTTTGCTTTCAGCGGTATCAAATGGGGATATAGTGGACATCCCGATGATATTGTATGGGGCTATCGGTGGAAAGCGAGCGAGCAGACTTATGGGTATAGTGACCAAAACCAGGTAGGAAGCCCTGCTTTTGTCCGCAAGATGAGTAGTATGGAAACGTCTCCTACCGAAAACTTTGCTTATTCGAGCACTGATATATACGAATACCGCTATGCGGAGTTAATCCTGAATCTGGCCGAATGCTATGCAGCAACCGGACACCCGGCCGAAGCCGTTAAGTGGCTAGGCGAGATACGCAAAAGGGTAGGGATACTTCCCGGAGAAGATGGTACTTACGGAATAGGCAACCTCACCGACCGACATCAAGCAATAGAAGCCTGCCTTTATGAACGGCAAATAGAACTGGCCTACGAAGGAAAGAGATTCTGGGATTTGTGGCGATGGTTGCTTTACGATGGAGGACAGGAAGAGGGATTAAAGTTGAGCGACGTAAATACTTGCACCGCTTTAGGCATTGCACCACTGAACGGGACTCACCGAACCTCCTTCTATGTAGATGTGTTGCCTGCTAATTATACAATAGGAGAGAAAGACCCTTTACTATCAGCACGTTCCAAGATGGGAGCCGACCCGGATGCCGACAATTTTAAGGAGCAGTTGGCACAGTTACAACATTTTTGGGAGACAAACTTTATCTATGGGCAACCGGATACTCCTGTAGACAAAGACAAAAATGATAATCAGGTAGATATCTTCTGGCATTCAAACTACTACATTCATGGATTAGGAAGTATCGTTTTAAATAATAATTCTTGGTTAGGCCAAACCATTGGCTGGACAGACCAAAACGGAGTTGACGGTACAATCGGATGGCAGGACAATGAAACGTTGCAAGTGGAGTGATAAGGTAAAGGGATCGATTTCACGTTACCTATTATAATAAGGAAAGGAAATATTGCCTTCTTCATTTTATTAAACATCTTGTATTCAAAGAAGAAAGAGAATTCATCTCCCCAAGAAAGAAAAGCTTATCTATGATTTTTTATCATTCTAAGCTATAAAATTAAGAGGAAAAATTAACTTCGTTTTTCCTCTCTCCAAGTACTTGCCTTTTCTTTCGAATTGATGCCACATTATGTTTTATCCTTCCGCAAAGAGCTATGTGAAAAATCAAATACAGTTCAAAGAAGAAACAAAAAAAAGAAAGACGGACAATAGATAGATGTGAAAGCGCTGTTTAAAGAAGAATACCGAAAGAAAAGAAACACGCCTAACAGAGCTTATTTAATAAGATTTCATCCTGTTTTCATAAGCAAAAAGAGCGGTTACTTACAGGATATCTAATTTCTTACAAAATCCATGCTAGAACAGGTCTAAAAAATAAGAAAATATATATTTTACCATCCCATACACTCTATAAAACAAGAAACGGCTCTTTTTTAAAGGAACTATTTCTTATTTCGTGGAACTTACCAACTAACCAAAATAAGAAATCACTTCTTGTCTAATACTGAAACCTAAGTGATTATCCATTGATAAAGCAAATAGCTCTACATCGTCTTTCCAAAAACGTTATCTAAATGGAAAGAAAAAGAAAAATTAGCGTATCCACATTTTTTATCACCGACAAAGTGACAGTTGGCATCACATCTGTCACATATTTATTCTTTCATGGATGTTGGTAATTCATTGTATACCAATTCTATCTGACGCTATGTGAAGGATGTGACAGATGTCATGCACCTATTTTTTCTTTTTTTGGTAGAGGGCGATGAAAGAAACACGTTCTCTTTTCGATTTGGGTAGGATAAACATCTCCGATAGGGCGATTGCGCTTCCCGATGGAACCGGCAGTGCGAGCGTTCAACGTTGATAGTGCAACGTTGGAACGTTGATAGCGCAACCTCGCAACGTTGATAGTGCAACCTCACAACGTAGAAGCGTCAACGTTAAAAGCAATATTCGCAAGGTGCTGCTTATTATCACTTTTTTATGGAGACTTTAAGAAACAACGCCATTGTACTATGCCCCGTTTCGTAACATTATTAGTTATTTCCACAACATAGTTAGTTACTCACCGTCACATTAAGAGTTAATTTCATAGCATAGTTAGTTATTTCACCCAGGCTTTATCCACCCAAGATTATAAAAAATTCGGGTAAATAAAAAAATATTTGCGATTTGCATCACCCGTTTTCCCTTTTCATGTGTCTATTATTGTAAATGTAACCTAAAACATTTCTGTTTAACTTTAAATTTAATTAGTATGAGGCACAAGATCCTTCTTGTATTATTCGCCGTCATGACCATGATGGGAAGCGCGTTAGCGCAAACCCGAAGCGTGACCGGCCAAGTTGTCGATGAGAACGGAGAACCTATCATCGGCGCCAACATCAAAGTCGTGGGAAGTCCCACAGGTACTTATCAACGTAATTGTCTAATTTAAAATAGAATAGATAAAAGTCACATGAATTTATTGTGCAATTAATCACAATTTGTGAAGATAAAAAACTCATATTATTAATCTGTTAATTTTAGAATTTAAGCCTATGAAAAAAATGATGGCAGAATTCAAATCTTTGCTTGGAAGAAGTTTGTTCGGCATAGCTTTGCTGGCATTTGCTTCTTGTTCAAAAGGATTTGATTCCAATGAGCTGTTTACAAGTAGTGTGAGCAACTCACAGTTAGAATCTCCCACGCAGGATGAAATTATTTTTTCGCGTGTATCCAATTCGGATGGTTCTCAGAGTGTGAAAGTCTCTTGGCCTGTTGTAAAAGGCGCAAGTGGCTATGAATGTATTGTTAATATTGTGAATGACCCCGCTAATCCGGAGGAAATTTATAATAAAGTAGTGGACGGAACTTCTTTCACTTTCCCTAGAGAGAGGGACACTTATTATGAGGTTAGCGTCAAAACTATCGGTAATACACAATTAAATAACAAAGATGCTGAAATGGCAGCGTTAGTAGCATACAATTCGTACGTACAGCCTATGCCTATTGCTAGTGGAGACCTCGGAACTGCTATTAAAACTGTTATGGATCAATATGGTGACCCAGAATACATTTTTGAATTAGAAGCTGGTGGTACATACCAACTCGATGGCGAATTGGATTTTGGGGAAACAATTGTCACGCTCACAGGCAGTGAAGCAGGTCGTCCAATTGTTACATTTGGAAAAGACGGTGTTATCCGTACTGCTGGCGGTTTAACTGTTGAATCTATCAACTTCGATTGTACGGAACAAGGTTCTTATGGAGTTGTGGAATGTTCCTCTAATCCGTCTTCAGCATTAGCCGGTCCTAAGGATAATGCATACTATTTATCAAGTCCTATTATTCTTCAAAAATGTAATTTCAAGAATGTAGCTTGTTGCTTATTCACTGTAGGGCATTGTACTTGGGCAATCGAAGATATTCGTGTCATTGATTGTATAGTACAGCTTAATAATGATGGAAAAAGATGGTCTAATGGAGCTTTGATTAGTGGATATAGTACTGATTTCTATTATGAAGGCGGCCAGCAATGGTATGGTGGTATTAAGAATATCACGTTAAAAAACAATACTATATATAATCTCAAGGATAACTCTAAAAATCGTACAATTCGTTTTAATAACAATACGTTATCAAGAGTTTTTGAGACTGATGATGGTACCGCAACCATAGAAAACAATACCATCAGTAAAGTATTCAATGGTAAGGAATTTGGAAACAATACACCCAATAAAGCGCAATACGTCATTAATTTTAACAACAATATCTGTTATGATGTATTCCGTCTACAGAAATTTATTCAAGGCAATTGCACTAAAAATATTGATATGGCAACTAATACTATTTGGGGTGTTGCTAATGATGTTGATGGTACAGACAAGTCTAAGTATGCAACGGAAGAAGACCCACTCTTTGTAGGAGACATAAATCAAGAGCTTGATTTGACGAAACCCAATGGTGGAATAAATTTCAAAGCGAACGGAGCTATTTCAAGTCAAGTGGGAGACCCGCGCTGGCGTTAATAAATAAACGAATCATTCATATAATACTATAACAAATGAGAAATCATAGTATATTCAAATTGTATTTGGGCTTGTTACTGACATTTATCCTGTCAGTTCCAGCGTTAGCCCAAACAACATACACCGGTACGGTTGTGGACGAAAACAATGAACCTGTTATCGGTGCATCAATCAAAGTGGTTGGTACAACAACCGGTACAATTACCGATTTTGATGGAAAGTTTACTTTGACTGTTCCTGATAAAGGTAGTATCGAAGTTTCTTTTATCGGTTATATCACACAGAAAATTTCCGATTTCAAGAATACAAAGATTGTATTGAAAGAAGATACACAAAACTTGGAAGAAGTGGTGGTAGTTGGTTATATGTCACAAAAGAAAGCCCACTTGACCGGTTCTGTAGCAACCGTTCCAATGGACGATATCCAAGACCTTTCTTCTGGAGGTCTGGCTGCGATGCTCGACGGTTTAGTTAACGGATTGAGTGTAAGCGGCGGAGACGCACGTCCTGGAGAGAATGCACGACTTTATATTCGTGATACAAATTCACTTGGTGACGTAGGTTCTACAGCCCAACAGCCATTATTCGTTATTGATGGATTCATTTATCCTAACGATGTAAAAGTGGGTAACGTTACTCAAAACCTTGGTGCCGAAGCTTTTAATAACCTCGACCCTTCTGTAGTAGAAAGCATTTCCGTACTAAAAGATGCTTCTGCTGCTGTTTACGGTGCCCGTGCTGCAAACGGTGTCATTCTTGTTACAACCAAAAAAGGCAAATTGGGTGCACCGACTATTTCGTATAACGGTACGTTCGGATTTACAGACGAAGTTGACCGTCCGAAAATGTTGAGTGCATACGACTACGGACGCATGTATAACGCTGTAAAAGCTGCAGACCCCTATAATACATCTCTTAATCTTACTACTGGATTATTCCAAGCTGATGAGCTTAATGCAATGAAAGGTTTGAATTACGATTTGCTCGACAAATATTGGGAAACTGCCATCACTATGAAACATGCTATTAATATCAGTGGTGCGACTGAAAAAGCAAATTATTTCGCGAGTGTTTCTTATTTCGACCAGGATGGAAACTTGGGTAGACTTGATTATGACCGTTGGAACTATCGTGCCGGAGTAGATGTAAAAGTGAGCAAGTGGCTGAAGGCTAATTTAACCGTTTCTGGTGACTATGGAAAGCATAATAAACCTCTTGTAAAAGTAGGTGGTAGCTCGGGCGAGAAGGACTATAATTTACTTTTAACTCGTCCTCAATATATTCCTGAATATGTAAATGGACTTCCTATTGCTGCTGCCGGTCCTGCAAATACGATAAGTAATGACCAAAACTACCATTTTGCTTTGTTGCAAGATAATGGAGACTATAGCAAAACCATGAATCAAAACACAACAATTAATGGTAGCTTAGCTTATGATTTTGGTTGGAGCAAACTATTGAAAGGATTGAATTTACGCTTTAACTACTCAAAGAGCATTAATACAAGCAAGAATAACGAATATGCTACAGATTTCACCATTTATAAGATGTTGCAACGTAGCGGTAGCGGAAGTCACCTCTACACTCCGGTGGATGGGACAGATTATGATGCTTTAATGGCAGAAAGCAATCTCGTAGGTTCTACCATTTCAAATGGTGATATATCCTATTTGTCACGTAATATGGTACGTACCGACAGCTATCAGATGAACTTTACAGCTTCTTATGATAGAGATTTTGCAGAACACCACGTTAGTGCTTTGTTCTCCATAGAAAAGTCAGAGACGGAAAGTGAATATGTTTATGCAAGACAAACAGAACCTTATGCTTTTACAACCGGACAATGGAATTCTACAGCCGGCGAAGCTTCAAAAAACAATTCACAGTTCACCCGTTCCGAATCGGGTACACTCTCTTACATCGGACGTATCAATTATTCCTATGCAAGCAAATATTTGTTTGAATTCCTCCTCCGTTCGGATGCTTCTACCAAATTCGCTCCTAAAAACTATTGGGGAACTTTCCCATCGGCCAGTGCCGGTTGGATTATCTCGGAAGAAAATTGGTTTAATAAAGAGAAGTTGGGTATCAATTTCTTGAAAATACGTGCTTCTCTCGGTCTGACAGGTCGTGACAATACAGCTCCATGGCAATGGATGCGAATTTATTCTCAAGATGCTTATCGTGGTCCGATATTCGGAACCAGTTCCGATGGTTCAAGTTTGAATCGTATTACTTTCAATAAAAATAATTCAGCCGTCAACTCGGATGTACATTGGGACAAATCTTATAAAGCAAACCTTGGTATCGATATGAATGTGTTGGATAATCGTCTTGCTATCACATTCGACGCCTATCGCGAATGGAACCGAGAAATGTTGATGAATATCTCACAAGCCGTTCCCTCCACAGTGGGAACACAAAGTGCCGCTGTCAACCTTGGTGAAATGGACAATTGGGGATATGAACTTGGCCTTACCTGGAAAGACAAAATTGGTAAGGACTTCAAATATCGTATTGGTTTAAACACGGGTTATAGTGACAACAAGGTTCTCAATATGGACTGGACTACAAACTATTTGTATAGACAAATTACACAAGGACATCGGTCTGATGTTGGAACGTGGGGTATGCAGTGCATCGGTATGTTCCGTAGTTTCCAAGATATAGAAGAGTATTTCGACGCTCATATGAAAAAAGCAGATGGTACGTATGGTACTTATATGGGTAAAACAAAAGACCAAATCCGTCCGGGTATGTTGATTTACAAAGATATTCGCGGAGAGCAACAAGCCGATGGTACGTATGCCGCGCCTAACGGCATTATAAGCCAGGATGAAGACCAGGTTCGTTTGTCCGACCGCAGCAATCCCTACGGCTTTACGGTAAACCTTGGCGCCGATTGGAAAGGTTTCTCACTTACCGCACAAGTAAGAGCAAGTTGGGGCGGATATAGCTTCATCCCATCGAGCGCTATTAAACAAAGCAGTATAGAATCGGCTAATATGCCTTCGTTCTGGAATCCGGACAATATGTTCGTATATCAAGACATTTATGATGGTTCGGGCAATCTCGTTATGAAACAGAATCGAGAGGCATCCATGCCTAACTTGGCTTATTCGGATGTAAACAGTGTGCAATCTTCATTCTGGAGAATTAGCGGAACGAGAGTTTCTTTTACACGTCTCACATTAGCTTATTCAATTCCCGCAAACCTTATCAAAGGTATTGGTTTACAGAGTTGCCGTTTCAACATTACCGGCCAGAATCTATTGAGTTTGTACAACCCATATCCTGACAATTTTATGGACCCGATGACAAGCTATGGAAGTTATCCGGCCTTAAGAAAGTTCACAGTGGGCGTAAATCTTACTTTCTAAGTGAGCATGTTAAATTTTAAAAGACAAATAGTAATGAAAAAGAATAAAATAAATTTGTTTACCATAGGTTTTATGTCCGTGCTTACATTCACAGCATGTAGCGACGCCTTTTTGGAGGACAAGAAGAACTATGATAACGTGACTCCTGACATTTATAACTATTATGAAGGAGCCAATGCACGTGTTTCCGACGCGTATGGTTGGACTTTACCCAATTGTAACAGTGACGCCAATTGGAAATACAATGCTACGGGTCTTAGTGATGCCCAGGGCAAGTCTACCGAAGAATATAGTGGATTTGGAGCATTTGTCGACCCGCAGAAACCTCTGTCGGCACAGAGTGGAACGATGGTTCCCGATTATTTTATGGGCGATGCTTCCAATATCCAAGCATCTGTATATGGCCGTATTCGTAACATCAACGATATAATTGAAGGTCTTAGCGGCTCTACTCTTTCGCAAGAGGACAAAGACAAACTGCTTGGCCAAGTCTATTTCCTCCGTGCATGGTGCTACTACCAATTGGTAAAATGGTACGGCGGAGTGCCTATTGTAAAAGATATGCCAGACCCTGTTGAAACATCATACACTCCGCGTTCTTCTGCAAAAGCGTGCATCGATTTTATTCTCGATGACCTGAACAATTCCGCCAATCTATTAAAAGCGGAAACAGCAAATGGCGGATGGAAATCGAGCAATGATTGGGGACGTGTTACCAGCGGTACAGCTTTGGCTCTAAAAGGACGTGTACTTTTATTGTGGGCAAGTCCTCTATTTAATCGTGCAAACGACCAGAGCCGTTGGGTAAACGCATACAATACAATGAAAGAAGACTTGAATGTGATTCGCAGTTGCGGCTATGAACTTTATGACGACGGGGCAAATGTGAATGGTTCTACATTTGCCAAAATCTTTACTCAAATAAAGAGTAGTGAAAATGTTTTTGTAACGATTAGAAGCTCTGTCGACCCTGACGGAAATGGATATACCAATTATTGGGAAGAATACATTCGTCCAAAAAATACAAACGGTAAAGGCAATCTGGCTCCTTCGGCTATGATGATAGATATGTTCCCGATGGCAGATGGACGTCGTCCGGCTACTTGTAATTCTTATACGAAACTGGATGCTTCAAGTGCTACTTATGATAGCAACTATCCTTTCATGAGCCGTGACCCGCGTTTCTATCGTACTTTCGTTTTCCCAGGCATGCGTTGGGCTTATAATGGCGACCCTACAGTGAAAGACCCAAATAACCCATCTTATAACAGTGGTAAAGATTATGCACTTTGGAGCTATGTATGGTACACGGATATGAGCGATGCCGGAAATGTAGAAAAGAGCACTTCTTACGGTGCGGATAACCTCCTAACAAACAACCGAAGTGTTTATATCCGTAAGCGTTCTGACGATGCGGACCTTAACGCTCCTTTGTATAAATATGCCACTATATTTGATAACAATGCAAGTGCATTCAGATTTTCAGGGGCTCCTTACATTGAGCTTCGTTTTGCAGAAGTACTTCTCAATTATGCAGAAGCTGCTTGTATGGCCGGAGAAATGGGAGAAGCTGTAGCACAGTTAAAGAAAATACGGCAACGTGCCGGCTATACAGGCGATTGCGGTCTCCAAGCAAACCTTTCAAGCGACCAGGCGGCTTGTATGTCTGCCATTCTGTATGAACGTCAGATTGAATTTGCATACGAAGGCAAACGTTTCGACGACCTTCGTCGCTGGATGTTATTTGATGGTGGTGCAAATATGACGCGTGTTGACGGTGCTCCTTCAACCTGGGCTTTGACAGGATGGAATGGTAATACCTGCACTTGGTTAGGCTTTAAACCATTGAACGGACAACGTCGCGAAAACATTGAATATCGTACTGCAGATGAGTATGGAGTAGGAAAAACAACCTATGACTCCGACCCTCTTATAAAAGCGGGTGTTGAGCGTTGTGAGCCTGTTGACTTACGTAATGATTTAGAGGGACAGCTTACAACTCTTAAGACATGGTATGAACAACATTTGGTCTATAAAGTAAAGAAAGGTGATGCACGTTTAAGTGGAGAAGGTGGCAGTACAGACCTTTACATGGAGTTCTTGCCTAAATACTATTTCCTTGGTTTCACACAAGGTGCTATGTCAAAGAATGGACAGCTAGAACAAACCATTGGTTGGGAGAATACAAACTATGGTGGTGCTAATGGTACATTCGACCCCTTGGCTGAATAAGTAGAAGCTAAACAGCATATTTTTATTTTTTTCGGGTTTTAAATTTGTGGTAGGGCTGCGCCGGGAGGTGCGGCCCTATCTTTTCGCTTATACGCCCAACATGGACATATAAGCGAAAGGGATTTATCTCTCGACAAATCCCTTCCTAATTATATTAAAAACCCGAAAAATTATATATTTACTTTTTATATCCCGTATCTGTATCTACCGGAATCTTGGTAGGATCTTCTTCTAATGGGTCATAGATACCATTCCCACCATGGCTGATATCCGTCCAACCAATGTTTTGATACAATGTTGGATTATTCACCATGGCACTATTGCATAAACCAAAGATGTAAAACTCAGGTAACCACCGAACGGTTTCTGCCTCTTCATTACCTTCTGCATCTCTATCCTTACGTTCAAAATAAGTTTCATAGAATGTTTTCAATTCATCCTGACCTTGATTATTAGCCTTCTCTCTGTCTTGCAAATTCAAACCGGCATATACACTGTTACGATTAATTAATTTCTGAAGTGGATCAGATTTAAAATCTTCAGCGTCAGCTGTATGCTCTTTTACATAAATCTCAATGTAATGGTGTTTTGCACGTCCGATTGTCGGAGTCAAGCCTAGATAGGTACAGGTATTGCCTCCCCAGCCACTTAATCTAAAATTAGAACCTAAAGCTTCATGCCCTACGCCACCATCAAATAATAACCAACGGCGCATATCTTCAAAACGTTTACCTTCATAAGCCAGTTCTATTTGACGTTCATATAGAATGGCAGCCATCAATTTACCTCCAGTCATGCCTGCGTCCAAACCGTAATTAGTCGCAGCATATTTACTGTCATAAACGCGTGAACGGATTCTTTTTAGAACATTGAAAGCTTCGGCATCTTGACCAATGGAAGCTGCAGTTTCTGCGAAGTTCAGCAAAACTTCAGCATAGCGCATTTCCATATATGGCAAAGCACAACGTGAAAAGCCTTTTCCGTCAGTAGATTCAGAACTTGATGCAGTATTGTATTTATAGAATGGAGATTCATTGATTTGTTTATCATCAGAACGTTTGCGAATAAAGACTGAAGATCTTCCGCTTAAAGAGCCTATACCATCTGCTCCATATCCAGATTTATGAATATCCGTCATATTATTTTTGTTTGCTTCTGAATAATATGCATAACTCCACAGTACATAGCCATCACCATTGTAAGGATAACCGTCACGCATAGTTGCTCCACCTTCGAATGTTACATCATTCTTAGCTTCGGTTAACTCATCTTTTGTTTGACCATCATAAAACCATCTGACACCCGGAAATGCAAATGTACGATAGAAGCGTGGGTCTCGGTTCATAAAAAAGCTAAGCTTGTCATATTCATAATCCGATTCATTTGCTTTCTTACCATCTGCCATCGGGAACAAGTCTACCATTTCTGAAGTAGGATGTTTTCCACCGCCAGCATAAGCGTTCTTTGGACGGATATTTTGTTCCCAACCATTCCATCTCTGTTGGTTTTCAGTTTTCTGCACATTATTATATAATGTAACAAATACGGCTTCATTTACATTCGAGTCAGTTCCTTTTGTATTGAGGAATATGCTAGCCCAATTGCGAGCACTTTGTGTTTCTAAACCTGCATTGTTCTCATAAGCCAATCCATAACCACCAAGCGCAAGGGTATCCAATGCATTTTTATTGGCTTTATAGGCTGCTTGCCAACGTGCGGGATCGTTTTGACGATTCCATAATGGGCTAGCCCAGTGTAATAGGATACGTCCTTTTATAGCTAGTGCAGTACCGGCTGTTACACGTCCCCAATCCTTTTCTTCCCTTTCCCATCGGAGAGGAAGTAATTTTGCAGCTCTATCCAAATCGTTGCATATAAAATCGATACATTCTTTAGTGGAGGAACGAGGTATAACCAAATCTAAACCTTCTCCATTTCCAACTAAGGCATTCTGTACATGGTCAACAATAGGTACTCCTCCAACCCATCTTACCATTAACCAATAACGCCATGCACGAAGAAAATAAGCTTGCCCTAAAATTGCATTAAATTGCTCATCAGTTAGCTTTCCTTTGCCATATTTCTGTACATTCTCTATCACTTCATTTATTTCACGAACATGACCGTAAGGACTGGTTTCTTTATTCTCTACATAGAAATGGTCTTCTACATTACTATAAGTTTGTGTTTTAAGACTGTTCTCCCAATCGGTTAATCCTCCGTATTCTTCAGTTGTTTTAGCCCATGTGTCATCACTTCCATCACTGACCAAATTTGCATACATACCGTTTCCTTCTTTCTGACCTGGGAAAACCATGTAATAAATATTATCTATACGGGCGGTTGCCATGTCGTAATTCGCATAAACAGTCGCTTCGCTATATTTACCATACAATTTCTTTTCTTCCAAGAAATCATCGCTACATCCAGTATTGCACACTACAGTAGCACCCATTAGAGCTAATGCTCCCCATTTATTGATATTTTTCTTTATATTCATTTTCTTTCTGTTTTTAGAATGAAACATTTACACCTAACGTAAATTTGCGCAGGTTAGGATAGTAACCATAGTTTCCACCCCAACTACTCCAAGCGTCTTCAATATGCGGACTTACAAAATTGATAGCATTCTGACAAGTCAAGTTCAATCGGCAGCTTTCTACTCCTACACGTTTCAACCATACTTTAGGGAGTGTATATCCTAAAGATATATTGCGTATAGAAATTGTTGTACCATCCAAAGCCCAGAAAGTAGATACGAGGTTATTTACATTATCATATTGTAGGTTAGGATAAACTCCATCATGATTTTTTTCAGCTATAATAGCACCATTTGCATCTAATACATCCTCATACACATACATATTTTTCCAGAATGAAGGAATATTGTTGAATTCTAGGTTGCTGGCACATTTACGAATGTTTGTTCCAGCCATTACTTTTGCACCCCAACTAGCACCTAATTGTGCTTGAATACTAAAGCTCTTATAGCTACCTCCAAAATTAAAGGTCATACCATAAGGATTTTCTGAACGATTGGAAATTTTCACAAAGTCACCATCATCCGCACTACTACTTACAATACCGTCGGACTCTGTATATCGTTTTGCTACCGGGTCCCATTTTCCACCATTATCCTTATACATTAACATACCCGGACGAACAGCATCTTTAGCCATTCCTAGATAAGAAGTAATATTATACTTTGCAAAATATTCTTCAATATCTTGATAGCTGCGGAACATACCGATACATTCCAATCCCCAAAGGCCTCGGTCTTGGCGTTTTCCCGGCATTGGGTCTTCTAATCCCGGAACTTCTTTTACAGCCATTACTTTTACTTCATCATCATTATATCCAGTATTCATTTTTACCCAGTAAGTAAAGTCTTTACCTATTTTATCTTTCCAACCGATTCCTAATTCTACGCCGTATACGTCTTTTTCCACAAAATTTTCAGGAGTTGGTTTGAGTCCTACTGTCATAGGGAAATATTTGGTACCTTGGTGTGAACCGAAAATCTCACGTCCCATATCATAGTAAGCATCCAAATTCAGTGATAAGCGACCGTCCATCATGCGCATATCAATACCGAAATTCGTTTTGTAAGTTTTGTCCCAGTGTGCATCCGGATTAGCTCCACCTTGTTCTATACCCATAGATGCGCTTAGTGCATTGCTCATTGAATTGGAACCGAAAACCATACCTTTACCGGATGTAACACTACGATTGTAACGAGTCATCCAAACAAACGGGTTAATATTATCACGTCCCAACAAACCGAATGAACCACGGACTTTTAAGAAATCAATGCCTAATTTTTCTTTATTGAACCAACTTTCCTCTGAAATCACCCATCCTGCAGATACTGAAGGGAATACACCCCAATAATTGTCTGGAGAGAATTTAGTGGAAGCATCCGAGCGGATAATAAACTCTAATAAATACTTATCAGCATAGGAATAATTGATACGTCCGATGTATGACATACGAGCAGATTCGCTTCTTCCCCAATCTATTGTTTGAGTTCCGGTTCCGGAATTAGCCTGTCCATCAGTATAAGGTAACGGACTAAGTATTTTACCAGACATATCTTCCGATTCACTTTCTCCACGCTCTATAGAGAACAATGCGCTTACATCATGCAAGCCAAATCTGCGAGCATATGTTGCAGTTAAGTTTATCTGATAACTATCATTTCTACTCATACTACGAGTAATTGCATTTCCATTATCTAATGACTTTTCTGCAAAATTGTCAATAGAATAATCTAATTCATTTCCGTAAGCATCAAGACCAGAATAAAGGTGACTACCACTTCCTCCACGAGTCAACATGCGATATACACTCATAGAAGTAGCAATGCTATTATTCTTGCTGTTAGAAACACTCTTTGAATAAGTTGCTTTCAGTTTTAAACCTTGTAAAGGTTTAATCCATCCCATATCTACTTCAACCGATCCATCCATTGTAAATCCGTTGTTATCATTTTTAGTGTAATCGGGAGAATTTTGAATTGCATAATAATTATATAAATTATCACCGCTTACATCATTATCAGCAGTTAGGCCTTGATAAACAATTGGCATGCCATTGATTGTCTCCGGAACAAAACGAAGGTGATGCAATAACAAGTCATAATCGCCGGAGTCAGAACTTCCATATTTGTTTGTCGGTTTTTTGGTTTCTCCATAGTTTCCTGATACTTGCATAGAACCTTTAATCCATTTGTTCAAATTGAAACTTACACCTGCTCGATAATTCCAACGTTCGTAATCTAAACGACCAAGGTTACCTTCTTGCGTGTTATAAGATACGCCTGCAAAATAAGTTGCTTTTTCCGTACCACCGTTAACATTTACGCTATGCCGCTGTGTTAAGGCTGCGCTCCATTCTTGGTCTAATAAATCATAATTCATGCTTTTCATTGCTTCTAGCTCATCAGCTTGGAAGAAGTTTTTCAAATTGTCCAACTCTGAGGTAGAAGTTGCTTTGGCTCCTTTATAAGCATTCCAGGTGCGGCCGTAATCGTAAGCATTCATCATCTTTGGCATTACTAATGCATCTGTATAACCGAACTGACCGGAATAAGAAACTTTTGGAGTTCCTACTTTTCCACGTTTTGTTTTTACTAAGATTACACCGTAAGCACCTTGTGCTCCATAAATAGCAGCAGCTGCATCTTTTAGTACTGAAATGCTTTCCACTTCGCTAGGGTCTAATGCATTGAATGCACTTTCTGAAGAGAAAAAGTCGTCAATGATATAAAGTGGAGAGTCATCTTGAGTCGAGAATTTTGCATTAACTGCACCATTGTTTTTTGCTAAAGCTTCGCTTTGACGAATGGTTAAGTGAGCCGCAGAACCGGGCTTATTACCCGAAGTACTTACATGCAAACCATTAATCATGCCTGCTAAAGCATCACCTAAATTGGTTACAGACAAATCTTGAATATCTTTCATATCCAAAACTTCAATAGCGCCTGTCACATTCTTGCCTTTCTGACTTCCATAACCTACAATGATGACTTCATCTAATTTCATTTGATCTTCTTTCAAAATAATGCGTGAAGTCTTTCCCATATCGGAAATCACTTGTGGAATATATCCGATAAAGCTGACTTTTAATTTTCCTTTTTCTGGAACCTTAATAGAGTATTTTCCATCGATATCTGTCACTGTTCCAGTAGAAGTTCCATCTACCATTACAGCGGCACCAATAATTGGTTCTCCACTTTCATCCACAACAGTACCTGTTACCGTATGAGTTGTATTTTGGGCTAAAACTGACAATGTTAAAGCAAATGTCAAAATTACACCAAAACATAATTTGATTATATTATTATATTTCATTGTTATAATATTAAGTTTTAGTAATCTGTTATTCTAACCAGCGTGGGTCACCAATTGTACTTGAAATAGTTCCTGTGGGCTTCAGGCTTAAACCACCGTTTGGTAAATCAAGGTTAAGTTCTGAGAACGGTTCCGTAAAGCCAGGGTTCTCTTCTGTTGCTATTGGATTTCCGTTGCTATCTTTTCTACCACCGGTATCATTACTATTAGGCGTTCCTCCGTCAACACCCCAAATGGTATTGTTCAAGAACGTACGAGGACCTTGAGTATTGGCATGTTGGTATACTCGGAATACATCATAGAATATGTTATTTTTTAAGATAGTGGTAATGGTATTGGTATTCGGCATATTGTTACCAAAATCTTTGTTAGACATTGTCTTGCATAATGTATTACTTTCAAAAGTCAAGTTCATAGAGTTGTCATTATCACCAAAAATCTTCTTAGGTTGGGCGTTACTTGAGTTTGCATAACGAATGAAATAGCCGGAACTGTTTTTGACTATGTTTACAAATGTGCTGTTTCTAATAGTCAAATTCTTAATCAATCCATTTGTAGGATTTGCTCCATAAAGATTCAAAATAGAATTACCACCGGAATTGTTAAGTTGAACAATGCAATCAACAACACGGAAATCCCGTAAACTCCATGGTTTTTTATTACCATATAGTAAGCTGTTCTTTAGGTTCTTTATCATACACTCTTGAATAATCACCGGATTATTAATAACAAAACCATCTTGATTGGCACCTGCTGCTTTATATCCTAAAGCTTCAGTAGACAAAGATTTATTAGGATCCTTTCCAAGTCCAATAAGACCAATCTCGGTAGTCATTTCCGTACAGTCGAAATTAATAAATTTCAATTTCAAGCCGGCTTGTGTCATAATACCACCTTCTTTTCCAACAATTACTTTAGCCGGATGGGTCTTATTACCACGGAATGTTACGGTGTTCAGTCCAAAATCTATGACACCATTCAAATAATAAGTTTTTCCGCCTTCTAATTCGAAAGCTATTTCAGTTTCACTTGGTTCCATGTGACTCGCAATATATGAAGCAATTTCTTCTCCTTCAGGAATGCTTGTGGCAGGAACAAGTGTTGAATACAAACAAGTTGAAGGACTTTCAGCGTCTTTATTATTTAGCTGCTCGTTTCCTAATGTTTTTATACTGATTTCATAATTTGTATCCTCTTGTTTTTTAAACATAACAGAACAACCATCTATTATACTATCTGTTACAACTGGTATCGGATTTTCGGGGTCATCAATAATAGCTAGATTAAATAAATATCCACCAGCACCATTTACTACCGGCCAGGTTACTTTTGCGGACTCACTACCATCGGAGTTAGTTACGTTGGCGAATACAATTTCACTTTTCTCCGGCGACTGCAATTGGGCATTTTTAACAGCAGAATCCCATGTTTCGCTATCGTACGCAATCGTACAACTACCAAAAAGAAATATGCCTATTGCCATCAATAAGCCATACGTCTTTCCATGTGAAAATAAATGTTTATTTTTCATAGATCTTATTTTAAATTAGACAATTACGTTGATAAGTACCTGTGGGACTTGCTCATGCTCACAAGTGCTTACTTTAATTATAAAATAATGTAAAAATCATTTTATAAACTATAAAAGACTGTTACATGCTTATTACTTTCCTTTTCCTCATGTGTCTATAAAATACATGAATTAAAGAATCGACTATGAAAAAGAAGTATTTAGTAGGTATGGCTATAGTTAGTATGTTGGGAACAACTACTGCATTTGCACAATACCCTTCCGTTACAGCTGAAGCGGGTGCCGCATTCGCTAAAACCAAAGCTGAATTTTACAGAAAATCAGATGAAGCGTGGCAAAAAGCGCTCCCTATTGTATTAAAAGAGGCTAAAGAGGGACGTCCGTATATTCCTTGGGCTGCTCGTCCTTATGATTTGCCACAGGCAAGAATTCCAGCTTTTCCTGGTGCTGAAGGTGGTGGTATGTACAGTCTCGGAGGACGTGGGGGTAAGGTGATTACCGTTACCAATTTAAATGACAGTGGTCCCGGTTCCTTCCGCGAAGCTTGTGAAACGGGTGGAGCACGTATCATTGTATTCAATGTTGCGGGTATCATTAAATTGGAAACTCCTATTATAGTAAGAGCTCCATACATCACCATTGCAGGACAAACTGCACCGGGTGATGGTGTCTGCATCGCCGGAGAATCTTTCTGGGTAGATACACATGATGTAGTGGTTCGCCACATGCGTTTCCGCCGCGGCGAAACTAAAGTAACTCACCGTGATGACTCTTTCGGAGGTAATCCTATTGGTAATATCATGATTGACCACTGTTCTTGTACTTGGGGCTTGGATGAAAATATTTCATTCTATCGTCACATGTATAACCCGAGTGAAGGACAATATGATGCAAAAGATGAAAAGCTTCCAACCGTAAACGTTACCATTCAAAATACCATTTCGGCTAAAGCATTGGATACTTACAACCATGCATTCGGAAGTACGTTAGGTGGTGAAAATTGTGCATTCATGCGTAACCTCTGGGCAAGTAACTCCGGACGTAATCCGTCTATCGGATGGAACGGTATCTTCAATTTTGTCAACAATGTAGTATACAACTGGGTACATCGTTCATCAGATGGTGGTGACTATACTGCCATGTTCAATATGATTAATAACTATTACAAACCGGGACCTGCTACTCCTAAAACAGGAAATATCAGTCACCGTATATTGAAACCGGAATCAGGACGTAGCAAACTTAACTATAAACAATACGGACGTGTATATGCGAACGGTAATGTAATGGAAGGTTTCCCTGAAATCACAAAAGATAACTGGGCCGGTGGTATCCAAGTAGAAGAACAGCCTAACACTGATGGCTATACAGAAAACATCCGGACCTACGAACCGTTTGCTATGCCTTATATCACTATTACTTCTGCAAACGATGCATACGATTATGTATTAAAAAATGTAGGCGCCAACATTCCATGCCGTGATATTGTCGACGAACGCATTGTTGACGAAGTTCGCACCAACCAACCCTATTATGAAAAGAAGCTTCCGAAAGATGCTTATGGCGACTTAACCGGATTGGCTCCTAAATCAATGGGTGAAGACGGCCAGTTCAAATATCGCCGTATGCCTAAAGATTCTTACAAAGTAGGTATCATTACAGACGTTAGACAAATGGGAGGTTACCCTGAATATAACGGAACACCTTATAAAGATTCTGACAACGACGGTATGCCGGATGAATGGGAAATTGCAAACGGCTTAAATCCAAATGACCCAAGCGATGCAAACGGCGATTGCACTGGTGACGGATATACAAATATCGAAAAGTATATCAATGGTATCAGCACTAAAATCAAAATAGATTGGAGTGATTTGAGAAATAATTACGACACCTTAGCTGAAAAAGGAAAATTAATGTAATCAATATTTAGTAGTAAAAAGGTTCTAAGCAACCTTTTTACTGCTAAGTTTACAATAACCAGCAATCAATATGAAATTAAAATATTCCTCTATACTCGTTTTACTCTTATTTATATCAACAGTGGCTAAAGCTGTAGATTTAAACAGCAAAGACAGAGACCCTAAATATGTAGAATCTATTGTAGCACGTTCACAAAAAATTGTCGACAAATTAGGATTGAGCGACAACCTTGCAGCGAAAGAGGTTCTTCATATCATTGCAAACCGCTACTTTGAATTAAACGACATTTACGAAATACGGGATGCTAAAGTAAAAACAGTGAAAGAGTCCGGCATAACGGGAGCTGAGAAAGATAATGCTATCAAAGCAGCTAACAATGAAAAAGATGCTGCACTTTATCGTTCGCATTTTGCTTTTCCGGCATCCCTCTCACTCTACCTGAACGACAAACAAATAGAAGCCGTAAAAGATGGTATGACATACGGAGTAGTAAAAGTGACATACGACGCTACCCTTGAAATGATTCCTACTCTGAAAGAAGACGAAAAAGCACAAATCTATGCTTGGTTAGTAGAAGCACGCGAATTTGCCATGGATGCAGAAAACTCCAATAAAAAGCATGAAGCATTCGGCAAATACAAAGGTCGCATCAATAATTACCTTTCCAAACGTGGATACGACCTGACCAAAGAAAGAGAAGAATGGTACAAACGTATCGAAGAAAAGAAAAATAAGAAATAATTTCGGGTTTTTAGATAGTTAGTCTCAACAAAAACGGGCGGCTCTTTCCTTTAGAGCCGCCCGTTATTA